>OLQT01000281.1_pt1 | contig 41182 bp, 34 predicted proteins | sample 1672651 | NCBI WGS metagenome assembly OLQT01 (sample SAMEA3136709, study PRJEB25190) | human gut metagenome | biome: human gut; feature: human-associated habitat; material: faeces | place: Austria | collected 2013 | reverse complement strand
CCCCGTGACCCGCAGCGCCCCCATGATGGAGGTGCATGACGAGCCCCGGCGGCAGCCCCCTTATGTGTATCCCTCCATCGAGCTTCTGAATCTGCAGCAGCGGGAAATCAAGGATACCCGCGCTCAGGATACCGAGAACGCCGGGCGGCTGGAAAAAACGCTGGAGAGCTTCAATATTCCCGCCAAGGTGCAGCGGGTCACTCACGGCCCGGCTGTGACCCGGTTTGAACTGGGACTTCTGTCCAGCGGCGTAAACGTGAAGCGCATCATGAGCATTGCGGATAATATCGCGCTGGATCTGGCGGCCAACGGCGGCGTGCGCATCGAAATTCCCATTCCCGGTACCAATCTGTTCGGTATTGAGGTGCCCAACCGGGAAATTCAGTCCGTTTCGCTGGCCGAGGTGCTTCTGAGCCCGGAAATGAAGAACGCCAAATCGCCCCTGACCGTGGCGCTGGGCCGGGACATCGCGGGCAAACCGGTCTTGTGCGACCTCGCCAAGATGCCCCACCTGCTGATTGCCGGTCAGACCGGCAGCGGCAAGTCCGTCTGCATCAACGCCATCATCAACAGCCTGCTGTACCGCACCAGCCCGCAGGACGTGCGCATGATCATGATCGACCCCAAGGTGGTGGAGCTGCAGTGCTATAACGTGATTCCGCACCTGCTGATCCCCGTGGTGAGCGATCCGCATAAGGCGGCGGGCGCGCTGAGCTGGGCCGTGGCTGAAATGCTGGAACGCTACCACAAAATGCAGACGAAGAACGTGCGCGAAATTTCCGCCTACAACGCCAAGCTGGAACCCGGCGAGGAAAAGCTGCCCCGCATCGTCATCATCATCGACGAATTGGCCGACCTGATGCTGGCCTGCAAGAAGGATGTGGAGGAAAGCATCATCCGTCTGGCCCAGCTGGCCCGCGCGGCGGGCATCCACATGGTGGTGGCCACCCAGCGCCCCACGGTGGACGTCATTACCGGCCTGATCAAGGCCAACATTCCCTCCCGCGTTGCCTTCGCCGTGTCTTCCAGCATCGACAGCCGCACCATTCTGGATCAGAACGGCGCGGAGAAGCTGCTGGGCAAGGGCGATATGTTCTATTTCCCCACGGGAGCCAGCGCCCCCCTGCGGGTGCAGGGCTGCTTCCTCAGCGACGCGGAGACTGAGCGGGTGGTCGGGTTCATCGGCGAGCATTCCCGGGTGGAATTTGACCAGAACGTGCTGGAAACCGTGGAAAACCCCGAGGACACCGCCAATCCGCTGGATGAGGGCGGCGACGATGATTCCGGCGTGGACGACCGGCTGGCTGAAGCCATCGAAATGGTCATCGCCGACGGACAGGCCTCCATCAGCATGCTGCAGCGCCGCATGAAGATTGGCTACGCCCGGGCGGGCCGCCTGATCGACGACATGGCCAACCGCGGCATCGTCAGCAAGTCCGTGGGCAGCAAGCCCCGGGAGGTGCTCATCACCCGGGAGGAATTTGAAAAGATCAAGGAAACGCTGCATTAAGCGGCGGCTTCCCCACAGGGGCAGAGGGCTTCGGCTCGCTGTCCCTGTTTTGCTGCCAATTCAAAAAAGTTCTCAAGCAGTTAAACAAAACTAACCAAAAAGAAACGGCAAAATTCTTGCATCCGCCCGGCGGGCATGGTATGATAACTTCGTATGCAATGAAGGAGGAATACCATGCCCGTTTTCATTGACGATCTTCTCAGCCGGGTGGAAAAACCGGCCCGGTATACCGGCGGCGAGATGAACGCCACCACCAAATCCTTTGACGATGCGGACGTTACCTTTGCGTTCTGTTTTCCCGATACCTATGAGGTCGCCATGAGCCATCTGGGCATGAAAATCCTCTACGGCATCCTGAATGACCTGCCTTACGCGCTGTGCGAGCGGGTCTGCATGCCGTGGACGGATATGCGCCGGGAACTGAAGGCTGCGGGACGGCCGCTGTTTTCGCTGGAAAGCCGCCACGCACTGAATGAATTTGATATTGTGGGCTTCACCCTGCAATATGAAATGAGCTATACCAACATTCTGGATATGCTGGATATGGGCGGCATCCCCGTCCGCACCTGCGACCGGAAGGAAAGCGATCCCTTCGTGGTGGCGGGCGGCCCCTGCGCCTTCAATCCCGAACCCCTGTGGGAGTTTTTCGACTGTTTCATGATCGGCGACGGCGAGGATTCCATTGTGGAAGTGACCGACACCATCATGAACTGCCGCAAGGAGGGCGTTTCCCGGCAAGAGTGCCTGCGCCGTCTGGCCCGGCTGGAAAGCGTGTATGTGCCGTCCCTGTACCGGGACGAGTACAACCCGGACGGCACGCTGAAGAGCCTCAAGCCCATCGACGACGCTGCTCCGGCAGTGGTTCACAAGCGGGTTTTCCGCAACATGGACGAGGCCTATGTGCCCACTCATCCGCCGGTGCCCTATATGCAGGTGGTCTTTGACCGTATCATGCTGGAGATCATGCGGGGCTGCACCCGGGGCTGCCGCTTCTGTCAGGCGGGCATGCTGTACCGTCCCGTTCGGGAGCGCAGCGTGGAAAAGCTGGTGGAGGTCGCCAAGGCCAGTGTGGAAAATACCGGCTACGAAGAAATTTCCCTCAGCTCCCTTTCCAGCAGCGACTATTCCCATATCAACGAGCTGGCTACCCGGCTGACGGACGAGCTGTGCGACCAGCGGGTCAGCCTGTCCCTGCCCAGCCTGCGGGTGGATAAGTTCGTGCAGGACACCCTGTCCCAGACCCAGCGGGTGAAAAAAAGCAGCCTGACATTCGCCCCCGAAGCGGGCACCCAGCGCCTGCGGGACGTGATCAACAAGGGCGTGACCGAGGAGGATCTGGTCAACACCCTGCATCACGCCTTTGAAAACGGCTGGAACGGCGTGAAGCTGTACTTCATGACCGGCCTGCCTACGGAAACCGACGAAGACCTGCTGGGCATCGCCGCGCTGGCCAAGACGGCCGCCGGGGCCTATTATTCCGTGCCCAAGGATAAGCGGGTCAAGGGTCTGCGCATCACCTGCAGCGCCAGTGTGTTCGTGCCCAAGCCCTTTACGCCCTTCCAGTGGTGCGCGCAGGACCGGCCCGAAGAGGTGGTGCGCAAGCAGCACATGGTGAAGGATGCTTTCCAGAAATACAAGAACGCCCGTTTCATCTATCATGATTCCAGCCTGAGCCGCATCGAAGCCTGCTTTGCTGTGGGCGACCGGCGGCTTTCCAAGGTGCTGTACCGGGCGTGGCAGTCTGGCTGCATTCTGGACGGCTGGGACGAGTGCTTCCTGTACGACAACTGGCTGCAGGCCTTTACGGACTGCGGGCTGGATCTGGATTTCTACGCCCACCGTCAGCGCTCGCTGGACGAAACGCTGCCGTGGGATCATATCGACGCCTATATTTCCAAAAATTTCCTGAAACGGGAATATGAAAAGGCCATGCGGGGCGAGACCACCCGGGACTGCCGGGAGGGCTGCAACGGCTGCGGTCTGCAGGTGCTGAAGGGAGTGTGCAAGGGATGCGAATGATGGCCACTTTTGAAAAGGGCGAGAAGCTGCGCTTCATCGGTCATCTGGATCTGATGCGCACCATGCAGCGGGCGCTGCGGCGCAGTCATCTGCCCATCAAATATTCCAACGGCTTCAACCCCCATATCCGTCTGAGCTTCGCCGCGCCCCTGAGCGTGGGCGTGGCCGGAAAGCGGGAAATGATGGAGGTGCCCGTGGAGGACGGCACTGCGCCGGAGGAATTCATCGGCAAGCTGAACGCCTGCCTGCCGCCCGATTTGCAGATTGTTTCCGCAAGACCGGTCAGCGACGAATTTCCCACGCTGATGTCGCTGATGGCCGGTTCGGAGTATTTCATCCGCCTGCCCCGAAGCGAAGCGGCGGATCAGGCCGCGGCCCGCTTTGCGGATTTCATGGCGCTGAAGGAATATATCGCCGTTCGCCGCACCAAGAGCGGCGATGCGGACTGCGATATTCGGCCCTTTGTGCTGGACGGGCGCATTGAAAACGGCGAAACGGAGCATGTGATTCATCTGACCATCGTCTCCGATCCCAAGGACGGCGCGCTGAAGCCCAGTCTGTGGCTGCGGTGCCTGTACGAGTTTGCCGGGCAGGAGCCGCAGGAGACGGAAAAAGCCATGATCTTCCGGGAGGAAATGCTGGCCCGGAACAAAGAAGGCAAGCTGGTTCCCATGGAGGAGCTGGCATGAGCGAGGCCTACACGCTGCTGGAGCACGAAAGCGGCGGCATCCGGCAGACGGCGCTTTTGAGCGAAAAACGCCTGCTGGAATACACGCGGGAGGAAGCTGCGGGCGAAAGTCTGGTGGGCGCGCTGTTTCTGGGCCGGGTGGAACGGGTGCTGCCACAGATCAAGGCGGCATTCGTGAAGCTGGGCCTTGCCCAGAACGGCTTTCTGCCCATTCGGGAACAGGAGAGCTTTCATCAGGTCAACGGCCCCGCGCCGCTTCTGACGGGGCAGGACGTGCTGGTGCAGGTGAAAAAAGACCCTAAGGGCGAGAAAGGCGCGTTCCTGACCCGGGACGTGATTCTGCCGGGCCAGTACGTGCTGCTGATGCCCATGAATCATCACGTGGGGGTCAGTAAGCGGATCGAAGGCGAGGAAGACCATGCCCGCGCCCGGATGCTGGGCAAAAAGCTGTCCGGGGGACGGATCGGCGTGATTGTCCGCCATGCCGCCCTGTTCGCCCGGGAAAGCGAGATCCGGGCGGAAATGGAAGAAATGGAAGCCGAGTGGAGCCGGCTGACGGCGGGCGTATCCTGCCGCAAAGCGCCGGAGCTTCTGCAAAGGCCCGTTTCGACCCTGAAAGCCCTCTGCCGGGACTATGCCGCCCGGCATGAGTGCCATGTGATAGCCGACCATCCCCTTTCCGAAAGTCTGCCGGAGGGCGTGACGGCGCAGCAGGTTTCCCCAGAAGAAATGGAAGAATGCTGGAATCGCTTGCAGATTCGCAGACAGCTGAAGGAAGCCCTTGGCCGGAAGGTGCCCCTTGCCAACGGCGGCAACCTGATGATCGACCAGCGGGAGGCCCTGAGCACCGTGGATGTGAACAGCGGCTCCTTTGTGGAAAGCAGCGGCGGCCAAAGCCTGCCCCTTTCCCAAAATCTGGCGGCGGTGGGGGAGATTGCCCGGCAGATTCGGCTTCGCGGCCTTTCCGGGATGATTCTGATCGACTTTATCGATATGGATCGGGAGGACGAGCGCCGGCAGGTGCAGGAAGCCATGGAGCAGGCGCTCGGCGACGATCGGGTCAAGACCGTGGTTCACGGCTTTACCCGGCTGGGCATTCTGGAGATCACCCGCAAGCGCACCGGCGAAACGCTGCAGGAAATGCTGACACAGCCCTGCCGCGCCTGCGGCGAGACGGGCCGCACGCTCGGAGAATGGTAAACGAAAGGACGTATAAGAACTTGGAACATCACGCCACTTATGTGACCGAAGCGCAGCGGGAAGAACAGCTGAAAGCCATCCGCGCGTTCCGGGAAAGGGAAGACCGGCCGGAAAGCTACTTCATCGTGACCTACGGCTGCCAGATGAACGCCCATGACAGCGAAAAGCTGGCGGGGCTTTTGGAAGAAATGGGCATGACCGAGGCCGAAGACCGCACCAAGGCCGATCTGGTGCTGTTCAACACCTGCTGCGTCCGGGACAACGCCGAGCGCCGGGCGCTGGGCAACGTGACCTGGCTGAAGGAACTGAAAAAGGAAAAGCCCCGGCTCCTGATCGGCGTATGCGGCTGCATGGTGCAGCAGCCGGGTATGGCGGAGAAGATCCTCAAGCAGTATCGCTTTATCGATCTGGCTTTCGGCACCCACAACCTGCACGAGCTGCCGGGCATGCTGCTGCGCCTGTGCGAGCAGCGCACCCGGGTGGTCAGCATTTCCCATGAGGAAGACCTGATCGCCGAGGGCCTGCCAGTGAAGCGGCTGAATTCCTGGCATGCCTACATCACTATCATGTACGGCTGCAACAACTTCTGCTCCTACTGCGTAGTGCCCTATGTGCGGGGCCGGGAACGCTCCCGCCGCATGGAGGACATTCTCCGGGAGGCCGAGGAGCTGCGGCAGTCCGGCGTACAGGAGATTATGCTGCTGGGGCAGAACGTGAACAGCTACGGCAACGGCTCCGAAAATGGGGATACCTTCCCCAAATTACTTCGGGAGCTGGACCGGCTGGACATTCCCCGCATCCGCTTCATGACCTCCCATCCCAAGGATCTGAGCGACGAGCTCATCGAGGTGATGGCCGGGAGCAGGCATATTCTTCATCAGCTGCATCTGCCCGCTCAGAGCGGCAACGATGAGATTCTCCGGCTCATGAACCGGCACTATACCCGGGAGGATTATCTGCGCAAGGTGGAAAAGCTCCGGGCCGCCATCCCGGACATCGGCCTGACCACCGACCTGATCGTGTCCTTCCCCGGGGAGACGGAGGCTCAGTTCGAGGACACCCTGTCGCTGGTGCGGGAGGTGGGCTACGATTCCGCGTTTACCTTTATTTACTCTCCCCGGGAAGGCACCCGCGCCGCCAAAATGGACGGCCAGATTCCGGCGGAGGAAAGCTCCCGCCGCATCGCCCGGCTGATTCAGGAGGTGGAAGCCTCTACCGCCCGGGTGCATCAGAGCATGGTGGGCAAAAACGAGGAAATTCTGGTGGAAGGGCTCTCCAAACGGGATGAACACCAGATTTCAGGCAAGGGCAGCCGGGGCATCACCGTCACGCTGGACGGCTCGGCTGCGGATATCGGGAAGATTCTTCCCGTCAGAATCACCTCCGCGGCGGTCAATACCCTCCGGGGAGAAAGAATCGAAAGGGGTTAATCATCGATGGAAAAGGTACTGAATCAGGCGGAACTGCTGGCGGAAGCCATTCTGGAAAGCGAAGAATACATCAACATGCGGCTGACCGAGCAGGCCGTGATGAAGGATGAGGAAGCGACCCTGCTGGTGGCCAACTATTCCGAAAAGCGCAGCAAGGTGGAAGAATTGCTGGCCAACCCCAACATGGACCGGGGCGAGCTGGCCAAGGCCGGTCAGGAACTGCAGGAAGCCGAGCATATGCTGGACCACAACAAGCTCATCGCCAAAATGCAGGAAACCAACGACGCTTTTACCGATATGATGAAGAAGGTCAACAAGATCATCAAGAAGGTCGTCACCGGCGAGGACGAAGAGGAAGAAGAGCACGGCTGCACCGGCTCCTGCTCCAGCTGCGGCGGCGGTTGCGGACATCATCATCATTGATCCTTCCAAATACTGTCAGAGGGGCCTGCGCCCCTCTGACGGCTTTCCAACGGGATTTTGGAACGTTTGACATTCTGTTTGTTTTGGTACGAAAGGACGGGTGAAACCGTGGCTGGCAGCGTGACCCCGATGATGCAGCAATATCTGGATATCAAGCAGAAGCATCAGGACTGTATCCTGTTTTTCCGGCTGGGCGATTTTTACGAGATGTTTTTTGAGGACGCTCAGCTGGTTTCCAAGGAGCTGGAGCTGGTGCTGACGGGCAAAAGCTGCGGCCTGAGCGAACGCGCGCCCATGTGCGGCATTCCCTACCACGCCGCCAGCAGCTATATCGCCCGGCTGATCGAAAAGGGCTACAAGGTGGCCATCTGCGAGCAGCTGACCGATCCGGCCCTGAGCAAGGGACTGGTGGAGCGGGACGTGATCCGCATCATTACCCCCGGCACGGTGGTGGATCCCGCCATGCTGGACGAGAAAAACTACAGCTATGTGCTCTGTGTCGCCTTCTTCGGCAAGGGAGCCTCGCTGGCGTGGGCGGATGTGAGCACCGGCGAGTTTGTGGCGCACGTGCTGCCCGACGCGGAAAAGCAGCTGATGGACGAAATTCAGCGCATCGGCCCCCGGGAGATCGTCACCAACGATCTGGACAAGCTGCACGCACTGGTGAATCTGGGTCTTTCCGCTACCACGCTGGCGGAGAGCGCCTTTTCCAAGCGGGGCGCGGAAGGAGAGCTGTTCAGCCACTTCGGCGTGGCCACGCTGTCCGCGCTGGGCATGGAGGACAAGGACCGCCGGGCCATTGCCGCCGGGGCTTTGCTGCGCTATCTGGACGAAACGCAGAAAAACGCGCTGGAGCATATCACCCATCTGGAGCTGTATCAGGGCGACGAGACCATGTTTCTGGACCGGCACACCCGCCGCAATCTGGAACTGACGGAAAGCCTGCGCAGCGGCGAACGGAAGGGCTCCCTTCTGTGGCTGCTGGATCAGACCCGCACCGCCATGGGCGCGCGGCTTCTGCGCACGTGGGTGGAAAACCCCATGGTCAGCCGCCGCCGCATTCAGACCCGTCTGGACGCGGTGGAAGCCCTGAAGGACAACTTCATGGCCGCGGAAGAGCTGGGCGAAAAGCTGGAAAACGTGGCGGATATGGAGCGTCTTCTGGGCAAGATCAGCTACAACAGTCTGACCGCCCGGGACTGTCTGGCGCTGAACCGCTCGCTCAACGCCATCGCCCCGGTCAAGGCGCTGCTGGAAAGCATGAATACCGAGCCCCTGAACGCGCTGGCGCATACCATGGCGCCGCTGGACGGCCTGTGTGAGCTGCTGGAAAAGGCCATCAATCCCGACGCGCCCCTGACGCTGCAGGAGGGCGGCTATATCCGCCCCGGCTACAACGCCCAGCTGGACGAGTACCGGGACGCTTCCACCAACGGCAAGCAGTGGGTGCTGGACATGGAAGCCGCCGAGCGGGAGGAGACCGGCATCAAGAACCTGCGCATCCAGTATAACCGGGTGTTCGGGTACTATATCGAAGTGACCAAGAGCAATCTGGATCAGGTGCCCCTGCGCTACACCCGCCGTCAGACGCTGGCCAACGCCGAGCGCTACACCACGCCGGAACTGCAGGAAATCGAAAAAAAGATTCTCAACGCCGAGCAGCTGGCCGCAGCACTGGAACTGCAGCTTTTTACCGAGGTGCGGCAGGAGATCACCCGGGAAATCGGGGCCATCCAGCAGAACGCGCTGGCCCTGAAGACCGCCGACGCGCTGCTTTCGCTGGCGCAGGTGGCCCGGGAATACGGCTATGTGAAGCCCGCCATCAACGAGACCGGCAAGATCCGCATCGTGGAGGGACGGCATCCCATCGTGGAGCGGATGGTGCAGGATACGCCTTTCGTGCCCAATGACGTCGATCTGGACACCGAGGACAATCGGATGCTCATCATCACCGGACCCAACATGGCCGGTAAAAGCACCTACATGCGCCAGACGGCGCTCATTACCCTGATGGCGCACATCGGCAGCTTTGTGCCCGCCCGGGAGGCGGACATCAGCCTGTGCGATCGCATCTTTACCCGCATCGGCGCCAGCGACGACCTGTCTTCCGGTCAGAGCACCTTTATGGTGGAAATGAGCGAGACGGCGGGCATTCTCCGCAGTGCTACCAATCGTTCGCTGGTGATCCTGGACGAGATCGGCCGGGGCACCAGCACCTTCGACGGCCTTGCCATTGCGTGGGCCGTGGTGGAATATTTGCTGGACAAAAAGAAAATCGGCGCGAAGACCCTGTTCGCTACCCATTATCATGAGCTGAGCGAGCTGGAAGGCCGCTTCCCCGGCGTGAAAAACTACTGCATCACCGTGATGGAGCACGGCGAGGACGTGATTTTCCTGCGCAAAATCATGCCCGGCGGCGCGGACAAGAGCTACGGCGTCCATGTGGCCCGGCTGGCGGGCATCCCCGCGCCGGTGGTGGCCCGGGCCCACGAAATTCAGGCACGGCTGGAAGTCAGCGACATCAATCAGGAGACCATTTCCCAGAATATTCTGGAAAAGAAGAAAAAGGAAAACCGGCAGACGGACATGTTCCACCTGCCGCAGGATGACCTGATCGAAGAACTGAAAAATCTGGACGTGCTGTCCATCACCCCCATGGACGCACTCAACACGCTCTTCCGGCTTCGGGAAAAGGCACGCAGACTCTAAGGAGCAGTTATGGCAGAAATACGGAAGCTTTCTTCGGATCTGATTGGGAAGATCGCCGCGGGCGAGGTGGTGGAACGCCCCGCCTCTGTGGTGAAGGAACTGGTGGAAAACGCCATCGACGCGGGCGCTACCCATGTGACGGTGGAACTGCGGGGCGGCGGTATCGAATACCTGCGAATTTCGGATAACGGCAAGGGGATTCCCGCCGGGCAGATTCGTCTGGCCTTCGAGCGCCACGCCACCAGCAAGCTGCAAACCGAGGCGGAGCTGTACTGCATCCATACGCTGGGGTTCCGCGGCGAAGCGCTGGCTTCCGTGGCGGCGGTGGCAAAAGTGACCTGCACGACCAAGACCGCCGACGCGGAGTTCGGCGTGCGCTGTCAGGTGGAGGGCGGCGAGTTTACCGACATCCGGCAGGCCGCTTCCCCCGCAGGCACCACCTTCGTGGTGGAGGATCTGTTTTACAACACGCCCGTCCGCCGGAAATTCCTGAAAAAACCGGCGGTCGAGGCCGGGCTGGTGTCGGATTATATGCTCCGGCTGATTTTGTCCCACCCGGAAATCGCGTTCCGATTCGTCAGCCAGGGCAAGACGATCTATCATAGTCTGGGCGACGGCAAGCTGGATTCCGCCCTGTTCTGCCTGTACGGCAAGGACGCTTTCCGGCAGATGATCCCGGTCAGCGGGCACCAAAGCGGCGTGGTGCTGAAGGGCTTCATCGGCGTGGGGGAGCTTTCCCGGGGCAACCGCCAGCAGCAGAGCTTTTTTATCAATGGCCGCTTTTTCCGCAGCGGCGTTCTGAGCCGGGCATTGGAAAACGGCTGCGAGGGACGGGTCATGATCGGCAAATTTCCCATGTGCGCCCTGTTTCTGGAAATACCCTATCAGAATGTGGACGTGAACGTTCACCCCAACAAGCTGGAGGTGCGCTTTCAGGATGAAAGCGCCGTGGCGGAGACCGTCCGGCAGATGGTTTACGATACGCTGCATCAGGAGCAGCTGGGCCAGCGGCTTCGCGCCCCGGCTGCGGAAAAGACCGCGCCCGTTTCGCAAAGCGGCTTTACGGTAACGGAACTGCCCGGCGCGGCGGAAACGGCCAAGACGGTTCCTGCACCCAACGCGGCGGCGCAGCCTGCCGTGCCCATGGAAAAGGAGCCGCAGCCGGCCAACCTGCCGGAGAAAAAGGCCGATGCCGCCGCAGCGCCCCTTCGTCCTGTGACCGTGCCCGCCCAGACGGCGGGAAGCGGCGCGTTCCATGCGTCCTACGGCACAGCGCCCCGGCCCGTCTTTCAGCCTGCGGTTCCTTCCCCGTGGGATCGTCCCCGGGACGCGGGCTACAAGCCCGCGCCGGGATGGGGCATTTCTGAAAAGAAGTCTGCGGTTTCGGAAACCCGGGAAGCGCCCGCAGCCCAGCTGGTGGCTGCAAAGCCCGAACCCGCCGCTGCCCCCGAAACGCGGGAGCATCCGCCCGAAAGGGTCGTTCCGATTCCGGAGCCTGAAATTCCCGTGCCCCCGGAACAGACCCGCCTTGCGGAAACAGAACCGGAAGAAGCGGCTGCTCCCCGTCTGGTGGGCATCGTGTTCGATACCTACTGGCTCTTCGAAGCGGGCGACCGGCTTCTGTGGCTGGATCAGCACGCCGCCCATGAGCGGATTCTCTACGACCGCTTCATGAAGCGCTACGATGGCGAGCAGATTTCCCAGCAGCTTTTGTCGCCCCAGCTGGTGCAGCTTTCGGGCCGGGATATGGCGCTGTTTGAGGAAATCCGGCCCTATCTGGAAAAAGCGGGCTTTCAGGCGGAGGCCTTCGACGAGCGCAGCGTGGCCGTGCATGCCATTCCGACCCTGTTCGGCGAAAACGGCAACCCGAAGGAACTGTTTCTGGAAGCGCTGGATCAGTGGCAGCAGGGCCGGGGGGAAAAGACCAGCGACCGCATGCGCAGTCAGGTGGCTCAGATGGCCTGCAAACATGCCATCAAGGGCGGCGACAAGCTGAATCAGCAGGAAATTCAGGGCTTTTTGAAGGAAATGCTGCAAAGTCAGTCCATGCCCACCTGTCCCCATGGGCGGCCTATCGTGATCGAAACCACCCGCTATGCGCTGGAAAAGCGCTTCAAGCGGATTCAGTAATCCGAATACAGTTATCCGAATCAGAAAGGAACGCAGTTGATGAAGCCCAAGGTTCTGGCCCTGACGGGCTGCACCGCGTCGGGAAAGAGCGGCCTTGCCCTGAAGCTGGCCCGGGAATACCCGGTGGAGATCGTCTGCATGGACAGCATGCAGATTTACCGGCGCATGGATATTGGCACCGCCAAGCCCACGCAGGCGGAACAGAAGCTGGTTCCGCACCACATGCTGGATATTCTGGAGCCGGAGGAAAGCTATGCCGTAGCCCGGTACGTGGAGGACGCGGAGCGGGTCTTTGCGGACATCTGACAGCGGGGAAAGCTGCCGCTGCTGGTGGGAGGCACGGGGCTTTATCTGAAAAGCCTGCTGCACGGCATGACGCTGGGGCAGCGGGAGAGCGACCCGGCGGTTCGGGCGCGCTATGAAGCCATCGCCGCCGAGCCGGACGGAAAGGCAAAGCTCCACGCCCTGCTGGAAAAGGTGGATGAAGAGACCGCCCGTCGGCTTCACCCCAACGATCTGCGGCGGGTGGTGCGGGCGCTGGAGGTTTACGAACTGACCGGAACGCCCATGAGCCGCCAGAAGCGTCAGGAGCCGGAACGCCCCTACGACCTTCTGCCCATGGCCCTTCGGATGCCCCGGCCCGAGCTGCAGGCCCGCATCGCCGTGCGGGTGCAGGAAATGATGCGGCAGGGGCTTCTTCAGGAGGTGCAGGGGCTTCTGGACAGCGGCGTTTCTTCGGAATGCCAGTCCATGCAGGCCATCGGCTACAAGGAGCTGGCACCCGTCTGCCGGGGAGAAAGAGACGAACAGGACGCGGTCTGGCAGATCATTCTGGATACCCGCCATTATGCCAAACGGCAGGAAACGTGGTTCAAGGCCGAAGAAGCCATCCGCTGGGCGGACGCAGGCCCTTCCGCGCCGGATGAGCTGCGGCGTATGATAGACGGATTTTGGCAGATGTGAGCATTGCGCAAAGCAGAAAAGAGGCATTTTCCATGGAACCCAGAGAATTGATTTTGAAGGCGGAAGCCCGCTGTCAGGAAGCCTTCCGCCGCATGGAAGCGATCGAATACCATAATACGGAAAAGGTGCTGGACGTGATGCGCACGCATCAGGTATCGCCCCGCCATTTCGCCCCCACCACCGGCTACGGCTACGACGACGTGGGCCGGGACACGCTGGAAGCGATCTATGCCGATCTGTTCCATACGGAAGCGGCCATCGTGCGGCCGCAGATCGTGTCCGGCACCCATACCCTGTCGCTGGCCATGTTTGGCGTGCTCCGTCCGGGGGATGAGCTGCTCTACGCTTCCGGCGCGCCCTATGATTCGCTGGAGGAGGTCATCGGCCTTCGGGGCGACGGCGCCTGCTCCCTGAAGGAAATGAACGTGAGCTATGCGCAGGTGGAAATGAAGGACGGCAAGCTGGATCTGCCCGCCATCCGGGCGGCCATGAAGCCCAACACCCGCATGGTGGCGGTGCAGCGCAGCCGGGGCTATTCCACCCGGCCCAGCCTGATGCCGGAGGACGTGGAGCCGCTGGCCCGGATGCTGCACGAGGAATTTCCCAACGCCTGCCTGATGGTGGATAACTGCTACGGCGAGTTCGTCTGCGAAAAGGAACCCAGCGATTACGGCGCGGATCTGTGCGCGGGCAGTCTCATCAAAAACCCCGGCGGCGGGCTGGCCCCCACCGGCGGCTATATCGTGGGCCGTGAAGACCTGATCCGCCGCATCTCCTTCCGCCTGACGGCTCCCGGCATCGGACGGGAAGAGGGCAGCTACGCCGCCAGCTACCGCCCCTATTATCAAGGCCTGTTTATGGCTCCCCATACGGCGGTACAGGCCGTAAAGACCTCCATTCTGGCGGCGGCAGTGTTTGAAGAGCTGGGCATGCGCTCCTCGCCCGCGCCGGACGCCCGTCGCACGGACATCATTCAGGCGCTGGAATTCGGCACCCCGGAGCGGATGGTGGCGTTCTGTCAGGCCATTCAGGCCGCTTCGCCCATCGACAGCATGGCGGAGCCGGAGCCTTGGGATATGCCCGGTTACGCCGACCCGGTCATCATGGCGGCGGGCGCTTTCGTGTCCGGCGCGTCCATCGAGCTGAGCGCGGACGGCCCCATGCGCGCCCCCTATGCCGTATATCTGCAGGGCGGCCTGACCTACGCCCATGGCCGCATCGCCCTTTGCCGGGCGCTGGAGGCCATGCAGAAAAAGGGCACGCTGTAATTGGCAAAAAACAGCCCCAATAGCTCAGTCTTTTGGCGGACATATCCCCTCCCGGAGGCGCATAGCCTTCCTCGGGAGGGGATTTTTGTGAAGGAACAAACCCGCGTCAAAACCATCCGTCTGCGGCAGGAAGCGCGGCAGACCGAGGTGTTGAAGCCTGTGGGCGCAGCGCGGCCCGCAGAATGGATCGATGCTTCCAAAAAGAAGGACGGCTTTTCCCGGCTGCTGCGGGCGGATCGGCTGATCCGCAATCTGGCGGCGGCTGCCGGGCTGATGCTGGTGGCGGTGGCGGTCAAGAACGCCGAGCTGCCTCAGACCCAGTCCGTTTTTTCCGCGCTGGAGGACAGCCTGAACACCGAATGGGACGAAAGCGTGGGCAAGCTGAGCTTTGTGGACAGCCTGCTGCCCGCCGAGGTGCAGGAGGTCTGGCGGCAGGCGGAAAGCGTGACGGTCTTTGAGCCGGTGCGGGGCAGCGTGGTTCATGCCTGGTCCCGGCAGGAGCCTTATCTGGAGCTGAGCTGCAATACCACGGACGTGCGGGCCGCTGCGGACGGCGAGATCATGTCCATCGCCCACGGCCCGGACGAAGAACGGATCGTGCGTATCCGCCACGAAGGCGGGCTGGAAACGCTGTACGGCAATCTGGAAAGCTGCGCCCATGAGGTGGGGGACCGGGTCTGCGCAGGGGATCCCTTCGCCACGGTGCTGGAGGGTGCGCCGCTGGCCTTTGAGCTGCGGCGGGATGGCCGCTCCATCGACCCCGCCGGGCTGCTGCTGCCCCTGACGGAGTGAGCGGCCGGCGGATGAAGCTGCGGCTGAAAATCCATCCGGCAGGAGCCGCGCTGGCGGCGCTGGGGCTGCTGCTGCTTCCCTCGGCAGGCATGCTGGCGGCGGCTGCGGCTATGGCGCTGCATGAGGGCGGACACGTGCTGGCCATGGCGCTGTGCGGGGTCAGGGAATGCCGCATCGAGCTGACGCCCTTCGGCGGCGTGGCGGATGTGCCGGGCTTTGAACGGCTCCCGGCCCGACGGCAATGCCTGATCGCGCTGGCAGGCGTGCCGGTCAGCGCGGCCTGCGCGGGGCTGTGCCTGCGCTTTGCGCCGCCTGCGGAGTTTTTTCGCCTGTTTTACCGCTTCAGTCTGGGCATGGCGCTGGTGAACGTTCTGCCGGTCTGGCCGCTGGATGGGGCGCGTCTGCTGCTGTGCGCGGCCCGGCGGCTGGGCTGGGAAGAAGCGGCCCGGCGGGGCATGCTCTGGCTGGCCTACCTGCTGGCGGCGGCCATGCTGGCGCTGGGCGTTGCAGGGGTCTTTCAGGGCAGCGTGAACCTGTCGCTGTTCCTGCTGCCGCCTTATCTGGCCTATGCGGCGTGGCAGAGCAGCGTGGGCGGAAGCCTGCGGAGCGCGGCTTCGGCGTTGGAAAAAAAGCCGTGGCCCGAGGGAAAGCTGCTTCGGGCGATTCCGCTGGTCTGCCGGGGAAATCCGGAAAAGGTGGAGCTGCTGAGAAGCCTCCGCGCCCTTCCCGCAGAGCGCGCGGCGATTCTTTACAGGTTTGACGCGGAAGGCAGCAAACTGGCTCAGGTGCTTTCCGGGCCTGAAATGGCCGGTCTTCTGACGGAGGAACATCCGGCGGAAAAACGCCGTTTTTCGACGGAAACCAGCAATTTCCATGCGGATGGAATGGACAAAGCGGGCGCTTCTGTGGTACAATCCAAATGATTACGAAAGTATTACGAACGAATGGAGGCACGATTCATGCGAAAGCACACGGCCCTGCAAAAGATCGCCGTCCTTCTTTCGGCTCTTTGCCTGCTGATGGGCGTTGTCCCGGCCCAGGCAGCCACCACCAATGAGGTGGCGGTTCAGTCCGCCGCCCTGACCACTCAATCCGCGCCGCAGAACGGCATGGTGCGGGTCTGGCTGTCCTCGCTGGGCAGCCCTTCCCGGCTGGATCTGACCGTGGCGGGCAGCTACAGTCTGGGCGGAGATCTGTCCCGCTCCTTTTCCGGCGGAACAAGCCTGACCGTTCACTTTAACAGCGCCACCGGCCAGCTGACGCTCTCCCAAAGCGGCGTGGTGATCTATACCGGCGGCGATTTTTCCCTGCGCCGCCACAGCACCTCCGGCGTGAACGGGCTCAAGATCGCCCAGGCCCGGGAAAGCGGCAATCCCTATCCCGGCGACCTGTCCTTTCAGGCCGTGCGGCAGTCCAGCGGAAACTACAAACTCTATGTGATCGCCCATGTGTATATCGAGGATTATCTCTACGGCGTGGTTCCCTATGAAATGGGCAATTCCAGCAATGTGGAGGCTTTGAAGGCGCAGGCGGTGGCCGCCCGCACCTACACCGTGCGGATGATGAGCCGCCGTGCCTCGGGCCGTTACGACGTGGTGGATACCACCAGCGATCAGGTCTACCGGGGCACGCCCTCGGGCAACGCCAACTGTGTTACCGCCGTGGACTCCACCCGGGGCATCGTGCTCAAGTACGGCGGCGAGTACGTCATGACGTATTATTCCGCCAGCAACGGCGGGCAGACCGAATCCGCGCCCCACGGCGTGGGCAGCGGCGCATACGCCTATTTTACCGTCAAGGACGATCCCTTCGATTATGACAATCCCGGCTCTACGGTGAAGAAAAAGACGGTCAATAAGGATCTGACCAGCGCGTCCAATCCTTCCGGGCTGATCTCTCTTCTTCAGCAGAAAGCGGCGGCCCAGCTTGGGCAGAGCGTTACGCCCGTCTCCCTGCAAAGCGTTACGCCCCATACGCCCAAGTACGAGGCTCCCAGCCGACTGTATACGAAAATGGACTTTGCCCTGACCGTCCGAAACAGCGGCGGGGGGCTGCAAAGCGTGACCGTCACCTGCGATATTTTTTCCGAACTGGAAAGCCTGCTGGGCATGAGCATCCAGTCCGCCAAAAACGAGCTGTGGAGCGTGGAAGAGACCGCCTCCGGCTTCAGCCTGCAGGCCCGGCGCTACGGTCACGGCGTGGGCATGAGCCAGCGGGGCGCTATGTACATGGGCAAGCTGGGCTATACCTACGACGAAATTCTGGGCTTTTATTATGAGGGCTGTCAGCGGGTGCGGCAGAGCTTTACCAGCACCATCCTCAGCGCGTCCTCCGGCGAGGAGGAAACCACCGTCCGGGAGCCCGCCGACCTGAACGACGGCGGCGCCGCCTGCAAGGGCACGGTCAAGCTGGTTTCCGGCGGCTCGCTGATCCTGCGCAGCGGAAAATCCGACGCCGCGTCGATAGTCAGCACTCTGAGCAACGGAACCATCGTGCAGGTGTTGGCCAACGACGGAAGCTGGTGCTTTGTGCAGTACGGCAGTCTGAAGGGCTATGTGCCTGCGGAAAATCTGGTCATTACCGGCACGCCTCAGGGCACGGAGGAAGCCGCGACGGCGGTGCTGGGCTTTGCCACGGTAACGGCCAACGACTACGTGAACCTTCGGCAGGAACCCAGCCTGAGCGCCAAAAAGCTGGGCACGGCCCCGACAGGCGCGGTGCTGACGGTATTTTCCCTTTCGGGGGATTGGGCCTATGCGCAGTATATGAGCATCACGGCCTATGTCCATCGCAACTTTCTTTCTGCGCTGACCACGGTTTATCCGGGGCAGAGCACCTCCGGCGGCAACGGAACGGCTATCGTGACGACCCCGGACGGCACGGGGATCGTCAATCTGCGTCCCACGGCCTCCACCGTCGGCGCGGCCATCGCCCAGCTTCCCGCAGGAAGCCGGGTGACGGTGCTCAGCGACGACGGGTCCTGGTGCCGTATCCAGTGGAATGGGCTGGAAGGGTATATGATGCGTTCCTTCCTTCATTATGAGGACGGCGCGCAAACGCCCGAAGCAAGCCCCAGCCCCACCGAAACGCCCGCTCCGTCGGAAGGCACTTCGCCCTCCGAAAGCCCGGCGGCTACCCCCAGACCCTCCGGCGTTCCCGCCACGGTGGCCTCCCGGCTGGTGTACCTGCGGCAGGAGCCGTCGGAAAGTTCCCCGTCCGTGGTGCTGCTGGCCATGGGCGACCCGCTGACGGTCTATTCCCAGACAGGGGAATGGTGGCAGGTCAGCTGGGAGGGCAGCATGGGCTATCTGCCCGCGTCCGCCGTCCGGCTGGAAAGCGGCTCCGAAACGCCGGGGCCGTCCGGGACTGCCCGAAAGGCGAGGGTGACGACGGTCTCCGGCGGCCTGAACATGCGCATGGAGGGCAAGACCGGAAGCCCCATTCTGACGGTGATTCCCCGCAATATGGTGATCGATGTGCTGTCCGTGGGGGAAAGCTGGTGTCAGGTCAGCTACGGCGGACGCACCGGCTATGTGATGACCTCCTTCCTGACGCTTCAGGAAAGCGCGCCCACGGCAGCGCCTACCTTGAAGCCGACTCCTGCCCCTTCGGAAGAGCCTTCCGTTTCTCCTTCTGCTTCGCCTACGGCGCAGCCCGAAAATACGCCGGAACCCACCTTGGCGCCCTCACCGTCTCCGACGGTTTCCGGGCCGCAGATCGCGCTGGTGACGACGGCCTCCGGCGGCCTGAACCTGCGCACACTGCCCTCGTCCGACGGCGCGGTGATGACGCAGATTCCCCGCTTCGGCATGGTGGAAATTCTGACCTACGGCGCGGAATGGTGCTACATCCGCTATCATGATCTGGACGGCTACGTCATGACCCGCTATCTGACGCTGGCTTCCGGCACGGCCACGGTGGTTCCCACCCCCGGCGCAACCCCCGCCCCCACGGCGGGAATGGCCCGGGTCAACACGGTTTCCGGCGGCCTGAACCTGCGTCAGCAGCCGAAATCCGGTTCCAAAGTGCTGGCAGTCCTCCCCCGGCATGCGCTGGTGGAGGTGCTGGACACGACCGGCACTTGGGCGCATGTCCTCTACGGCGGCAGAGAAGGCTATGTGGTTTCCAGCTATCTGAAATACGAAGGGGCGGAAGTCACGGCAGCGCCTACCGCCACGTCTGCGCCAACCCATACGCCCGCTTCCGGCGAAACGTCGGCCCCGACCCCAAGCCCTGCGCCTACGTCGCCTGCAACGGCCAGCCCGAGCCCGTCGCCCAGTCCCGCTCCCGTTATGGATGACACAATGGAAGACGTGCCGGGCGGCATCCTGGCGCTGATCGCGCCCCGGCAGGGAGAAAGCTATGTGGCTATCTGGACGGAATGCCGGGAACGGGGCGAAAAGCTGGCCGTGCTGCCGGAAGGCTCCATGGCGCGCGTTGTCCGCCGGGGCGAAACATGGTGCGAGATCCAATACGATATGTACGATGCGTCCAAAACCGGCTACTGCCTGACCCAGTGCCTGGATCCGCAGGAGGGAACATGGAACTGAGACCGGGAGAAAGAATGGATGACCTGCAGCTGGACGGGCTGCACATTCTGCAAAAAAAGGACGGCTTCCGCTTTGGCATGGACGCCGTCCTGCTGGCGGATTTTACCCGCACAAGGCCCCGGGAACGCATTGCCGATCTGGGCACGGGCACGGGGATCCTGCCGCTGCTTCTGAGCCACCAGCAGCCGGATACGCAGTTTGAAGCCATCGAACTGCAGCCCGGTATGGCGGAGATGGCCGGGCGCTCGGTGGAGCTGAACGGCCTGTCGAGCCGCATTCGGGTGCATGCCATGGATTTAAGAAACGCGCCGGAGGTTTTCGGCTATGAAACCTTCCATGCGGTGGTGTGCAATCCGCCCTACGGCAAGCAGAACGGCACCCTGAAAAGCCAGACGGAGTCGGTGCTGCTGGCCCGCCACGAGCAGGATACCTCCCTTGGCGAAATCGTGAAAAGCGCCGGGGCGCTTCTGCGCACCATGGGGCGGCTCAGCATGGTGTTCCCGGCCCAGCGCTTTCTGGAGCTGTGCGACGAGCTGCGCCGCTGCCGGCTGGAGCCCAAGCGGGTGCGCATGGTCTGCGCCAAGCTGGAAAAGCCGCCCTATCTGGTGCTGGTGGAAAGCATGAAAAACGCCCGCCCCGGCCTGCACTGGCTGCCGCCGCTGGTGGTCTACGACTCGCAGGGCCGGGAAACGGCTGAGATCGAACGAATCTATCACAAGGGCTGAATGAAATCTTCTGCGCCTTTCTCCGCTTTTTCAGGGGAAAGGCGTTTCTTTTGCCGGAAAACGAGCACACCCAGATTCCAGAAAAGCATGCAGAGCTGGCCCACGCCCTGCGCCAGCAGCACGCCGTACTGCCGCAACTCCGGCCGGGCGGGCAGAAGCCAGATCAGCAGGAGAGTCAGCCCGGAAACGGGCAGGGAGCCCAGCATGGATAGCTTCTGCAGCCCCAGCGCCGACAGGACGCCGCCGGATACATGGGCGAAGGCGAACAGCAGGCACAGGGGCGCGCCGAAACGGAACAGCGGGGTCAGCTCCGGAAGGCGGTACAGCCAGCGGGCCAGCAGGGGCGCGGCCAGCCAGACGGCTGCGACGCTTCCCAGCCCGGCAGGGGCGGCGGTTCCAAAGCATTTGCCGATCAGCCGCCGCAGCTCCCGGGGATCTTTCTCCGCCAGCGCGATTCTTGGCAGAAGCACCATGGAAAGGGAACCGGTGAACACACAGGGCAGCATCAGAACGGGCATGACCATGCCGGAAAGCATGCCCAGCCGGGCGGTCGCTTCCCGGGCGGCAAGACCGGAAGCCTGCAAGCGCAGAGGAATCCAGACGGCCTCCACCGCCCGAAGCAGCATTTGCAGAAGCCGAGTACCCGTGGTGGGCAGCGCCAGCCGCAGCACCGGCTTTCGCCACGCACGGGCGGAGTTCACAGGCTGCAGGGGCAGACGGAGGACGGCCAGCACAAAGGCAAGCCCCAGCACCTCGGCGGTCATGGTGGAAAAGACAGGCACCGCCGCCGCCCAGGGGGCCGTCAGATGGGGCAGCGCCAGCAGCAGGCCCGCGCAGATCGCCAGCCGGAAAAGCTGCTCCACCAGCTCCGACCAGGCGGGCAGCAGGCTGCGCTCCACGCCGTACAGGTAGCCGTTATACACCGCCGAATACCCAAGAATCAGGATGCAGGGCGCGCTGCACCACAGGGACGGAAGCACCCGCACATCGCCGGTCAGCCGCGCCAGCTGGGGCGAAAAAAGCAGCATCAGGGGGACAAGGACCAGCGCCGCCGCGCGCACCAGCCAGATTCCGGCCAGCAGGGGTTTGGTTCGATCTTCCGGCTTGGCCTTGGCCGTCATTCGGCTCACCGCCAGCGGCAGGCCGGAGGTCAGCGGGGTAATGGCCAGCATGTGGACGCTCTGGCTCAATTCCGCAATGCCCATGATCTCCGCGCCCAGCAGCCGGGACAGCAGAATGCGCAAAAGCATTCCGAGGGCCCGCACCACGCCGTTGATCGCCGTTATTTTCAGGGTTTGTTTCGCCGCGCTCTGCTTCATTGTTTCTCCCTCCGCTCAGGCAAGCCTATTCAGCCGGAGGGCAAAGCATGCCGCCTTGAAACTTTGGCGGGGATAGAGTATACTCAGAAAAAACAGCCCCTGGACGGAAAGGAGAAGGAGACCATGCTGACGCCCTTTGGAGAAGCCCTGAACCGGGAAATGCCTCTTTCGGAATATCCCAGACCCCAGCTTCGGCGGGAAAGCTGGCAATGCCTGAACGGCCTGTGGGAATATGCCATCCGGCCCACCCGGCCCGAAGAAGCCTTCCCGGAAAGCTGGGACGGCTCCATTCTGGTGCCCTTCTCGCCTGAAAGCGAATTAAGCGGCGTGGGGCGCACGCTCCAGCCCGGGGAGACCCTCTGGTATCGCAGGCATTTTTCCCTGCCGGAAAAGGGAAATGAGGGCAAGCGGCTTCTGCTCCACTTCGGCGCGGTGGATCAGGAGGCGGCGGTATTTGTCAACGGACAGAAGGCCGGGGAGCATCGCGGCGGCTACAATGCCTTTACCGTGGATGCGACGGACTTTTTGCAGCCGGAAAACGAGCTGATTGTCCGAGCGCATGACGATACGGACGCTTCCTGGCACAGCCGGGGCAAGCAGAGCCGCCGCCGGGGCGGCATCTGGTACACGCCTCAAAGCGGCATCTGGCAGACGGTCTGGATGGAAGGAGTGCCGGAAGCCTACATGCAGCGGGTGCGCCTGATCCCGGATATTGACCGGGAAGAGATCGAATTGACCGTGTTCGCCAGCCGTCCGGGCGAGGGAACTGCCGTATTGCAGGGCGAACGCTTCGCTTTTTCCGCCGGAAAGCCCGTGCGCCTGCCGGTGCGGGAGCCGCGCCTGTGGAGCCCGGAAGACCCGTGGCTGTACCCGCTGGAACTTTCCTTCGGCGACGATCGGGTAGAAAGCTACTTTGCCATGCGCAAAACGGAAGTCCGCGCCGGGAAGGACGGGATCCGCCGCCTGTACCTGAACAACCGGCCCTGCTTTCACAACGGACTGCTGGATCAGGGTTATTGGCCCGACGGCTTGTATACCGCGCCTTCGGATGAAGCGATGATTTTCGACCTTCAAACGGCCAAAAAGCTGGGCTACAATATGCTGCGCAAGCACATCAAGGTGGAGCCTATGCGCTGGTACTACCACTGCGACCGTCTGGGGCTGCTGGTGTGGCAGGACATGCCCAACGGCGGCGGGAAATACCGTTTTTCCACCATCAGCTTTCCGCTGATCACGGGCATTCATCATCGGGATCACCGCTATCGGAAATTCGCCCGGGAAAGCGAACAGGGGCGGGAGGAATACCGCACGGAGCTGAAGGAAATGGTCACGCAGCTGGAAAGCGTGCCCTCCATCGTGCTGTGGGTGCCCTTTAATGAAGGCTGGGGCCAGTTTGACGCGGCGGACGCCTGCCGCATCATCCGTTCGGTGGACGAAAGCCGCCCTATCGATCATGCTAGCGGCTGGCACGACCAGAAGATCGGCGAGATTCAAAGCCTGCACGTGTATTTCCGGCCCTATCGGTTTCGCCCGGACAAGCTGGGCCGCGCCGTCATCCTGAGCGAATTCGGCGGCTACAATCTGCGCTTGGAGGGTCACTGCTGGAACAACGTAAACTACGGCTACAAGGGCTTTTCTGATCGAGAGGCGCTGTGGCAGGCCTATCGGAAGCTGATGGAGGAGCAAATCCTGCCCGCCATCCCCAAAGGACTGTGCGCCGCCGTCTATACGCAGATGACCGACGTGGAGGACGAGCTGAACGGCGTCATGACCTATGACCGGCGGGTCGTCAAGCTGCCGGAGGAGCCCCTGCGGGAGCTGAACCGCCGTCTGCTGGAAGCGGGCGCAGAGGAAAATCATTCCATCAAGGAGGAAAAATAAGATGAAACAGGTACTTCATACGGACAAGGCCCCCGCCGCCATCGGCCCCTATGCGCAGGGCTGGAAAGCGGGAAATCTGGTCTGTACTTCCGGCCAACTGGGAATCGATATGGAAACCGGCAAGCTGGCGGAGGGCGTGGAAGCCCAGGCACGGGCCTCCATGCGCAATGTGGGAGAAATTCTCAAGACCGCGGGCGCTTCTTACGGCGACGTCATCAAAACCACCATCTTTGTCAAGGAGCTGGCAGATTTCCAAACGGTCAATACGGTATATGCCCAGTTCTTTGACGGCGATTATCCTGCCCGCAGTTGCGTGCAGGTGGCCGCGCTGCCCATGGGCGGCCTGGTGGAAATCGAAGCCGTGGCGTTGGTGGAGGCGTAAGCGAGCTTGAACGGACTGCTGATTGTCAATGCCTTTTTGAAAAACGGCAAGTTTGGCGCGCTTTATGATCTGCTGGCGGACGCGGCCCGGCGGCTGGAAATCGGCCTTTCGGTAAAGACCAACGCGGAAACCGTCTCGGCGCTTTATCGGGGCGCATTCCGGCCAGAAGCCTATGATTTCTGCCTGTTCTGGGATAAGGACGTGCAACTGGCGGCGCAACTGGAAGGGCAGGGTCTGCGGCTGTTCAATTCATCGGACGCTGTCGCGGCCTGCGATGATAAGGCGCTGACCTATCTGCGGCTGAAGCCCTGCGGCCTTCCCATGCCGGATACGGTGATCGCCCCCAAGACCTTCTCCAACGTGGGCTATACCGATCTGACCTTTGCCCGGGAGATCGGCGCGGCCATGGGCTATCCGCTGATCGTGAAGGAATGCTTCGGTTCCTTCGGCATGCAGGTCTACTGGTGCCGGGATGAGGCGGCGCTGACGGAACGGGTTTACTCGCTGGACGGCGCGCCGTTTCTGTTTCAGAAGCCGGTTCTGGAAAGTCTTGGCCGGGACGTTCGGGTAAACGTGGTGGGGGACAGGGCTGTGGCAGCCATGCTGCGGCACAGTGAAAGCGGAGATTTCCGCAGCAACCTGACCATCGGCGGAAGCATGGAGCCGCACGCCCTGACCCGGGCGGAGGAAGCGCTGGCTGTTCGGGCGGTGCAGGCGCTGGGACTGGACTTCGCCGGGGTAGACCTGCTTTTTGGCCGGGACGGCCCGTTGCTGTGCGAGGTCAATTCCAACGCCCATTTTGCGACCACGCTGCAATGCACGGGCGTGAATATGGCGGAGGAGATCCTCCGGCATATCCGCAGCGTGTGCCTTGTCTGAAACGTCTGAAAAAGGAGAAAAGCCATGAAGATCGTCTGGCTGCTGTACCGGCAGGAGGATTTGTCCGTTAATCGGGATTATGCCCGGCTGATGCGGGAAAACGGCCTGAAGCGGGACATCAAAGTGGAAACGGTGCTGACCCGGGATCTGAGCCTGTGCATGGATGAGAACGGCACGCCCTATTGCCTGCGGAAGGGAAAGAAGGAGCGCCCGGACGCGGTTATTTCCCGAATGCGGGAACCATTGTACAGCCTTCACTTGGAACGCATGGGCGTGCCGGTCTTCAACGGCTCCGAGGTCTGCCGCATCTGCAATGACAAGCGGCAAACCCTGCAGTTCCTCTATGGACTGCCCATGCCCCGAACCGCGTTTCTGTCGCCCTTTGCGCCCGCCCCGGAGCAATGGCCCGTGATCGTAAAGCCTGCGTGCAGCCATGGGGGAGACCGGGTGGAGCTGGTAGAAACGTCCTTTCAGTGGAACGACGCCATGGAGGCTCTGCAGGGTGAACCGGCGCTGATGCAGTCCGTCGTCAAACGCCCGGGCCGGGATCTGCGGGTGTATGTCCTTTTCGGGCAGATTGTGGCGGGAGTGATGCGCACCGCTCAAAGCGGCGTGGTGAGCAATTACAAGCGCGGCGGGAACGTGGAGCTGCATGCCCTGACCCGGGAGGAACGTCAGCTGGTGGAAGAGGTGATCGCCCGTTTCAATGCGGCAGGAGCGCCGCTGTGCTTCGCCGGTGTGGATCTGCTTTACGAGGACTACGGCCCGGTTATCGGCGAGGTGGAGGACGTGGTAGGAAGCCGGATGCTGTACCGCGTCAGCGATATGGACATCGTGGGCCTGTATCTGGAGGAGATCCGGCAGAGAATTTAGGGCGGCAGCCAATCGGCGCTGGCGCGAACAGTGCTAGCCGAACGCACGAATCCATGATATAATGAGACGGCAGGGCGCGGACGTGCCGCTGTGTGATTTTGAACCCTTGGAGGCTGAACATGATTCCTTTCAACATCCCCCCTTATGTGAAGGAAAGCTCTGACTATATTGCGCAGGCCATCGCCAATCGGAAAATTTGCGGCGACGGCCCCTTTACCAAGCGCTGCAACCAGCAGCTGGAAGAAATGACCGGCGCGTGCAAGGCGCTGCTGACCACCTCCGGCACCTCGGCCATGGAGCTGGCGGCGCTGCTGCTGGAGGTGAAGCCCGGAGACGAAGTGATCGTGCCCTCGTTCACCTTCGTCAGCACGGCCAATGCTTTCGTGCTGCGGGGAGCGAAGATCGTCTTCGTGGATGTGAACCCCGCCACCATGAACATGGATCCCGCCTGTGTGGAAGCGGCGGTCACGCCCAGAACCAAAGTCATCGCCCCGGTGCATTACGCGGGCGTCTGCTGCGATATGGACGCCCTCAACGCCATCGCGGCGGCTCATCACCTGAAGGTGATGGAGGACGCGGCACAGGCCGTGGGTTCCACCTACCGGGGCCGGGCGGCGGGCAGTCTGAGCGACGTGGGCTGCTACAGCTTCCATGAGACGAAGAATTTCAGCATGGGCGAGGGCGGAGCTACCGTGCTGAACCATCATGAGCTGGTGGAGCGTGCCGAGATCATCCGGGAAAAGGGCACTGACCGCAGCCGCTTCTATCGGGGACAGGTGGACAAATACACGTGGGTGGACATCGGTTCCTCCTTCCTGCCCAGCGAATTGAATGCGGCCTATCTGCTGGCGCAGCTGGAGCAGCGGGACAAGATCACGGCGCGCCGTATGGCCCGCTGGACGGAATACGATCAGGGCCTGCGGGATCTGGAAGAGCAGGGCCGGTTGGAGCGCATGAAGGTTCCGGCGGAATGCGGGCATAACGCGCATATGTACTATATCAAGCTGCGGGATCAGGAGGAACGGGCCGCGCTGATCCGTTTCCTGAAGGAACGGGAAATCAGCGCCGTGTTCCATTATATCCCCCTGCACAGCGCCAAGGCAGGCCGGGAGTTCGGTGTTTTCGCCGGAGAAGACCGCTATACCACCCGGGACAGCGAGCGGCTTCTGCGCCTTCCCCTGTACTACGAAATGACCGGCGAGGAAAGCGCCAAGGTGATCGAGTCCGTGCATGATTTCTTCCGGACCGAAAAATAAAGGAGGAACGCATTATGTGGAAAAAGAATTGGAGCCTGACCGGGATGAGCCTTGCGGCGATTGTTTTTTACGCGGTGTGCGGTCTGCTGCTTCTGCTGCTGCCGACGGAAGCGCTGGCGATTGCCAACTATGCCATTGCCGCGCTGCTGCTGGTGATGGGCGTTGTCTGCGTGATCGGCTATTTCCGGGGCAGCGTGATTATCGGTCAGTTCGGCTTCCTGCTGGCGATAGGTCTGGTACTGGTGATGCTGGCCATCGTTATGTTCTGCTATCCTACCATGCTGGCGAGCCTGCTGCCCGTCATCTGGGGCGTGTCCCTGCTGATCGGCGGTTTCGGCAAGATCCAGTTTGCCGCTGACCTGCGGCGTTTCGGCGACCGCCGCTGGTGGACGCTGCTGCTGGGTGCGTTTTTGTCCTTTGCGCTGGGCATTCTCTGCCTGGCCAACCCCATTTATATCGCCCAGACCATTTTCGTGTTCATCGGCATCTGCCTGCTGGCGGAAGCGGTGCTGGATCTTGTGACGCTTTTGATGGTCTGCCGTCACCTGCGGCGGTTTGAGAAGGCCATGGAAATCTGAGATAAAACGAATCCTAAAAAGCGCTCCATTTTCCGTTTGAATGGGAAAATGGAGCGCTTTTTGAAATATCAATCCTTGGCGATCTCCCCGGCCTGCGTCAGGGCGATCTTGGTAATGACCGGGCCGGTCAGTTCGTAGATGAGCGTGCCCGCCAGAATGATGGCCTGAATCTGACGGCCATACTGGGGCAGCTTGGTCAGCGTCATGGTAGCCAGACCGATGGCCACACCGGCCTGAGGAATCAGGGTGAAGCCCAGATATTTCTGCACGTTGGGATGGGCATGCACCATCCGGGAACCGAGCATGGCGCCCAGCCACTTGCCGACTACGCGGAACAGCACATAGCACACGCCGACCAGACCCACGGTGGGCAGAACGCTCAGGTTCAGCTGCGCACCAGAAATGACGAAGAACAGCAGGAACAGCGGCGGCGTGAAGCGGTCGGTCTGCTCGATGACCACGTTCGCGGTCTTGCAGACGTTGGTCATGACCGCGCCGATCATCATGATGCACAGCAGATTGGACAGCCCCCACAGGTCGCACAGGCCCAGTGCCAGAAAGATGGCGGCAATGGTCAGGGCCAGCTTGTTGCCCCGGGAGTGGAAGAAGTTCATGCACAGGCTCAGCACAAAGCCGATGGATGTGCCCAGCACCAGCGAACCGACGATCTCGCCCAGCGGGATCAGCGCCATATTGACCACGGTCATGGGCGCACCGCTGACCATGGCCTGCGCCACGCTGATGGAGATGGCATAGGCCATCAGGCCCAGCGCGTCGTCCATGGCGACTACGGGCAGCAGCATTTCGCACACCGGCCCCGTGGCCTTGTACTGACGAATGACCATCAGCGTCGCTGCGGGAGCCGTGGCGGAGGCGATGGCGCCCAGCGTGATGCACATGGGCAGGTCAAAGCCGGGTACGCCGCACAGGGACAAAATGATCAGAACGATATCCACCACCAGCACCGCGCCCAGACCCTCGCAGATGGTGATGACCACCGGCTTGGTGCCGATGCGCTTTAAGTAGCTCAGCTTGAATTCCGCGCCGATGGAGTAGGCAATGAAGCCCAGCGCCGCCTCGGTGATGATGCTCAGGCTGTCCGTCATGTCCTGAGAAAGAATGCCCAGCACGGAGGGGCCGATCAGAAGGCCGCCGATCAGAAAAGCCGTTACGTTGGGCATGTGCACCAGTTTAATGAAGCGGCTTACCACTAGGCCGGCTATGATTGCGATCGAAAGCGCCAGCAGGGTCGTCATTGCTGATTGGCCCCCAATCCTTCCACAAACAGGGCGGGCACGGCGAACATGATGCCGGTGTCCGGGTGATCTAAGCCGCCGACCACCTGACGCACGACCAGCTTGGCCTTCTGGATCTCTTCCTCGCTGAGCACCATCATCAGGGTCTTGCTGCTTTCCCGGGCCGGGTCAAAGAGCTGCCGCAGCGCCCCGAACATGGGCAGGTCGTCCCCGCTTTTGTCAATCACGCGCATCATGCCCATGCTGTCCAGCACGGTGCAGCCGTGAATGCCGCTTTCCAGAAGCCGCTCCAGCAGCGTTTCTAAGTATTCGGTTCGATTCAGCACCAGAAATAGTACTTGCATATTTTTCGCTCCCTTGCCAGAATCGGACGGCCTGCCCAAATTTTTGGTGGCCGCCGCAACCAATTATTATAGGTCGTTTTTGGCATAATGCAAGGGTTTTCGGCGTTTTGGAAATATATTTTCCGTATATTTTTGACTTATTTCTGCTGGCTCCGGGCGTAGGCGGAGGGGGGAACGCCGACGATGCTTTTGAAGACCCGGCTGAAATAAAAACAGTCCTTGAATCCCACCGCTTCCGCCACTTCCCCGACGTTTATATCGCCTGCCGCCAGCATGGATTTGGCGGCGGAAATACGGATCAGCAGCCGGTAGCGGACGGGATTCATGCCTGCAAAGCGGCCGAACAGGCGGCGGAAGTAGCATTCGCTCATGCCGCACATGGCCGCCAGCTCGGAGACAGGGGTGTTTTCATCCCAGTGGTGCTTCAGATAGTCTAATCCTGCCCGGATGGGATAGCGCTTCTCCGATTCGCCAAGACAGAAGGAAAGCACATGCCGCAGCAGGCGATAAGCCTCCGCCTTGATACAGAGCATGGAACGTTTCGGCGCGTGGTAGGCCACGGAAAGATCCTGAAAGTATTTTTCGAAGCGTCCGCCGTCGCGGCTGATGAGCAGCGGCGTATCGGACAGGGAAACCACCTGTCCGTTTTGATCCCGGAGGATAAAGTTGAACAGAATATCGTGAATGCGCGCAGCGCCTGCCGCGCCGCTTTCGATGCGTACAGTGTACAAAAGACCCATGGGCAGATAGATGAGATCGTTTTTTTCAGCCGTGACCGTGCCGCCGCCGACCATCGAAAACTCCATCCGTATATCGCTGGTGATCAGCATCAGCCCGTCATAAGGACGGCCGCTGTGCCGGTAGCCGGTGTAGCTGTGACTGTCATTCCAGCTTTGCAGGGCTACGTCCGGGGCGGTGATTTCAAAGTCGGCGTTATACAGTTCTTCAAAGGTCATGTTCATTCGCCTCTCTTCGAGAAAAAAGTATAACAGATTTGTATCGAAAAATCCATGGAAGAACGAAAAGTTCATTCTCTGTGTTCTGCCGCTCTGCTATGATAAGGCTACAAGAAAACAGAGGAGGTGCTGCATATGCAGCAGCTGAAAAAAATGAAGACGGCGCTGATCGGCAGCGGCATGATCAGTGGGATCTATCTCCAAAACATGAAGGAACGCTTCGATATTCTGGATCTGGTGGGATGCTCGGACATCCGGCCGGACCGCAGCAAGGCCCGTGCGGAGGAATATGGCATTCGCTGCATGACCAACGAAGAGATCCTTGCGGATCCCTCCATTGAAATGGTCGTCAATACCACCTATCCGACGTCCCACTTCGAGGTCTCCAAGGCGGCGCTGGAAGCGGGCAAGAATGTGTACTGCGAAAAAATGACCACCCTTTCTGTGGCGGAATCCACCGAGCTGATGGAACTGGCGGCTTCGAAAGGGCTGTTTGTAGGCGGCGCGCCGGATACCTTCCTGGCGGGCGGAATGCAGCTGGCCCGTCAGCTTCTGGATAACGGCATCGTTGGCACGCCGGTGGCGGCGGAAATGACGCTTTGCCGTTCCTATCACCATGAACGCGCCTATTCCGGCGAGTACAAGCGCTTTGCCTTCTGCCAGAACGGCGGCATGATCTTCGACATGGGCTCCTATTATCTGACGGCGCTCGCTTTCCTGCTGGGCCCGGCGCAGTCGGTCAGCGGCTTTTCTCAGATCCGGGATCCTCACCGCACGTATCAGAACCCCAACTGCCCCATGTTCGGGCAGGAAATGCTGGTGGAATCGGACAACAATACCGTTGGCTCCATCCTTTATCAGAACGGTACGCTAGGCCATCTGCTGTTCACGTCCGAGGGCGTGGGCGCCAACCAGTCCTTCAAGCTCTACTGCACCAATGGCACGCTGGATCTGGGCGACCCCAACGAATACGGCGGCGTGATCAAGGTCACCAACAAGAAGGGCGAGATCAGCGAGATCCACACCACCCACGCCTATATCGACGGCAACTTCCGCGGGCTGGGCGTGGCCGACGCGGCCTATGCCATCCGCAACGAACGGCCCGCACGCTGCTCTGGCGAAGTGAACCGCCATGTTCTGGAAATGGCGCTGGGCATTTTGGAAAGCAGCGCTACCGGGCAGGCTCATGTCATGCAGACCACCTGCCAACGGCCTCAGCCCTTCGCCCCTGGCTATACTGAGCGTCCCGAACTGGTTATGAACGTGTAAAAAAGCGCCCATCGGGCAGAATGGAGAACGAATATGTCTCAGTTTGGAATTCAGATGTACACCCTGCGCGAAACCATGAAGACCCCCGAGGACTACGAAATGACGCTCCGCCGCGTGGCGGAGATGGGCTACACCAACGTGCAGCTGACCCCGCCCGCCTTTTCCAGCGCCAAGGATTCCCAGCGCCTGCTGGAAAAATACGGTCTTGCCGCCGACTCCGCTATCTGCGGCGTTTATCTGATCCCGGAACGGCTGGATCAGATCGAAAAAGATGCGAAGACCCTGAAAACAGATGTGGTACGGACGGATTCCATCCGCAATGAGGATCGCGGAGACGCGGAAGGCTACAAACGCTTTGCCGCCCACTTGAATCTGTGCGGTGCGGAGCTGAAGCGGCGCGGGCTCAAGTTTATGTATCATTTCCATTCCTTTGAGTTCGTCCAGCTGGGCGAGACCCGGGGCATCGATATTCTGCTCAACGAGACGGATCCCGAAAACGTGCTCTTCCAGCCGGACGTGTTCTGGCTGACGGCTGCGGGCACCGAGCCCAGCCGCTCACTGGAAATGTTCCGGGGCCGCGCCCTGTACATGCACCTGAAGGATTACGTGATCGTTCAGCCCCGTTCGGCCGTTCTGGAAGAGACCCAGCGGGCCAGCGCCCCTGTGGGAACGGGCAATCTGGACTGGCAGCATATCATCGAGACGGCCAAGTCCATCGGCATCCAGAACTTCGTGGTAGAGGACGATATGGGCGTGCTGGATCCCTTCGAAAGCGCCCGTCAGAGCATTGCGAATATGAAGAAGCTGGGCTTCTGAGCGTAAAAAGCAAGAAGGAAAGAAGCACAGCCAAGCCGGGGGCTGTCCCAAGAGAGGGATTGACCCCGGCTTTTTCTTATAGGGCTATGTCAATTTGCTATAACAGGTATCATCATTTTCTCAAACCCTTATGAGAACGGGAAAAACGGCGGGTCGGCCTGCGGCGCTTCTGCAGCCCGGAAATATTGACGAACGCAACCCCTTTTATTATAATATGTCTTTGGTGACGGGCCAAAGAGGGAAGCCTCTTCGGGTCGTCCTGTTCTCTGTATAGGGGAGAACGGCCAAAAAGAATCAGACTAATTCTTAAGGAAGGGATGTTATTGGATCGCAAGAAGAAACTCCTGCCGCTCTTTGGCTACTTCGGGCTGCTGATCCTGATCGTAGCCGCTGTTTTCCTGACGGGAAAGCAGGGCGGAGGAGAAACCATCAAGGAGGTCATGAAGGACGCTGTTCTTCATGAGGACAACCGCATCGCCTTTCTGGGCGGCATGACGGTGAATCCCGGCCTGATCTCGGCTTACACGGTAACGGGTATCCTGCTGCTGTTCGCAGCGGCCATGCGGATCTTCGTCATTCCGCATTTCAAGGAAATTCCCGGAAAGCTGCAGATGCTGCTGGAAACGCTGGTGGGCGTGTTCGATCATCTGGCCAAGTCCAACAGCCCGCACCGGAACGGTTTTCTGGGGGCCTACGTTTTCGGCGCAGGCGTGTATATCTTCGTCAGCACGATTTTTGAGCTTCTGGGCCTGCAGGTCATTACCACCACGGGCCGCTCCATGGCCATGCCCGCTCCGCTTTCGGATATCAACGGCGCGATCGCCATGGGCTGCGTGTCCTATCTGGTCATTCTGTCCGGCGGTATCGTGTCCAACGGCTTCCGGGGCGTGGGCAGCACGCTGAAGGAGTTCTCCCTGCCCATCTCCATGAGCTTCCGTCTGTTCGGCGCTATGCTCAGCGGCCTTTTGGTCACGGAGCTGGTGTATTACAGCATTACGCTTAGCTTCGTGCTGCCGGTATTCGTGGCGGTGCTGTTCACGCTGCTGCACGCCCTCATCCAGACCTACGTGCTTATCATGCTTACGTCCGTATTCTACGGCGAAGTTTCCGAACCCCATCAGAAGAAAAACAAGAAAGGTTGATTGCAATGATGAATCACAATTTCCGCCGTATCCTGTCCGCCGCCGTGCTGGCGCTGGTGCTTGTCCTGTTTGTGGGCGCTGCTTTTGCTGAAGAGACCGCCGGTGCGGATGCCACCAGCATGAAGGCCATCGCCGCCGCCGTGACCATCGGTCTGGCCAGCGTCGCGGGCGCTATCTCCATGGGCATGGCCATTTCGAAGGCCTCCGAGGGCATTTCCCGTCAGCCCGAAGCCGCAGGCGAGATCCGCAGCAGCATGATGCTGGGTCTGGTGTTCATCGAGACCGCCATCATTTACGCCCTGATCGTGGCCATCCTGATCGTCTTTGTGCTGTAAGCTCTGAGGGAGAGGAAAAACGATGAAATTACCCCTGAATATCGACTGGCAGCAGATTTTGCTGCACGCCCTGAATCTGGTGATTCTGGTAGGCGGTCTGTATGCCCTTTTGTTTAAGCCCGTGAAGAAGTTCATGGATCAGCGGGCGGAAAACTATCAGAAGATGAAAGCGGACGCGGAGGATGCTAAGGCTCAGGCCGAAAGCCTCAAGGCGGAGCTGAGCGAGCGCATGAAGCAGGCGGACGCGGAGGCCCAGACCTACCGTCAGGAAGCGATGGCCAAGGCAGAGAAGGAAGCCGCCGCAGCGCTGGATTCCGCCAAGGCACAGGCGGAAAAGATCGTTGCCGCCGCCCGGGAAAAGGCGGCCAACGAGGAAAAGCAGATCGTGCAGAACGCGCAGGACGAGATCGCCCGTCTGAGCGTGGAAGCCACCCAAAAGCTGATGGACTACAAGCTGTCCGATGTGTACAACCAGTTCCTTGACTCTGCGGAAGGGAGCGAAGTCCATGACCAGCGGTGACATCTCCGGACGCAAGGTTTTTCTGCGCAGCGCGGAAAAGCCTGACGAAACGCAGGAGAAGCGTCTGACGGCCTTCCTGCGGAAGCGTTACGGCGACGGCGCGGAGCTGGTCTGGGTGGAGGATCATACGCTGGAGAACGGCTTCCGGCTGGAAACCGGGGACGATGTGTTCGACTGGAGCCCGCAGGGCCGTCTGAACCAGCTGGCCGCCCGCCTGAAGGCGGTGGATACGTCCGAGCAGAACGTGATCCCCCTTCTGCGGGATACGGTGGAAAGCTGGACGCCCAAGGCGCTGGTGCGCACCACCGGCAAGGTGCTGACGGTGGAGGACGGCATTGCCACGGTTTCCGGGATGCCGGACGCTTTCTATGGGGAAATTCTCCTGTTTGAGGGCGGCATTCGCGGCATGGTGCAGAATCTGGATCGGGACGAGATCGGCTGCATTCTGTTTGACGACGATGCGGCCATCCAGCAGGGCAGCAAGGTCTTCCGCACGGGCCGGGTGGCGGGCATTCCCGCCGGTGAAAAGTTTCTGGGCCGGGTGGTGGACGCGCTGGGCAGCCCCATCGACGGGCTGGGCCCCATCGAATCCGAGGGATACCGCCCGATCGAAGCGCCCGCGCCGGATATTATTTCCCGCCAGCCGGTGAACCAGCCCATGGAGACGGGCCTTTTGACCATCGACTCCATGTTCCCCATTGGCCGGGGACAGCGTGAACTGATTATCGGCGACCGCCAGACCGGCAAGACCGCCATTGCGGTTGATGCTATCATCAACCAAAAGGGCAAGGACATGATCTGCATTTACGTGGCCATCGGCCAGAAAACCAGCTCCGTTTCCCAGCTGGTGGAAACCCTGCGCAAGCATGACGCGATGGGGTATACCATCGTGGTCAGCGCTACCGCCAGCGATTCCGCGCCCCTGCAGTACATCGCTCCCTATGCGGGCTGCGCTCTGGGCGAGTACTTCATGCAAAAGGGCTGGGACGTGCTGATCGTATACGACGACCTGAGCAAGCATGCGGTGGCCTACCGGGCGCTGAGCCTGCTGCTGGGCCGTTCTCCGGGCCGCGAGGCCTATCCCGGCGATGTGTTCTATCTGCATTCCCGCCTGCTGGAGCGGGCGGCGCATTTGTCCGAGGAACGGGGCGGCGGCAGCATGACGGCTCTGCCCATCGTGGAGACGCAGGCGGGCGACGTATCCGCGTACATTCCCACCAACATCATCTCCATCACCGACGGCCAGATTTTTCTGGAAAGCGAGCTGTTCTTCGCCGGTCAGCGGCCTGCCGTGAATATCGGTCTGTCCGTTTCCCGCGTAGGCGGCGACGCTCAGACCCAGGCCATGAAGAAGGCCGTCGGCGCGATCCGTCTGGAACTGGCTCAGTACCGGGAACTGGAGGTCTTTACCCAGTTCTCCAGCGATCTGGACGAGGGCACCCAGCGGGAGCTGCAGAACGGTCAGGCTCTGATGCGTCTTCTGCGCCAGCGCCAGTATCATCCCTACCGGCAGCAGGAGCAGGTGATCCTGCTGATGGCCGCCCAGGGGCATCTGTTCCAGCATGTGCCGCTCAGCCGTATGGACGAGATCGTGGCCGGACTGCTCAGCCATGTGGAGCAGGAGGAAGCCGCCCTGTGCGCCCAGATCGAGGAAACGGGCAAGGCCAGCCCGGAGGAGCTTCAGCGCCTGCAAAAGAGCGCCGCGGCCTATCTGAGCCGGTTCGGCGCCTCAGCAAAGGAGTGAGGAACCGTGCCAAGCGCCCGTGAGATCCGCGTTCGGATGAACAGCATCCAGCAGACCCGGAAGATCACCAACGCGATGTACCTGATCTCCTCTGCCAAGCTGCGCAAGGCCAAGCAGGAATGGGATCAGACCCGCCCGTATTTTCAGGCGCTGAAGGCGGAGGTCAAGCGGATCTTCCGCACCTCCGGCCATGTACAGAGCCGGTATCTGTACCCGGACGAGGGCGAGCTTCCGCCGAACGGAACCTATGGCTTTCTGGTCATCACCGCTGACAAGGGGCTGGCCGGAGCCTACAACCAGAACGTGCTGAAGGAAGCCCACCGTCTGCTGCAGGAGCACCCGCAGACCAAGCTTTTCGTGGTCGGCGAGTATGGCCGTCAGTATTTTCAGCGCCATCAGGTGCCCATCGAACGGAGCTTTCTCTACACCGCCCAGAACCCCACCATGCAGCGCGCCCGGGAGATCACCGCAGAGCTGCTGGACCGGTTCGACAAGGGCGAATTGCAGAAAATCTTTGTCATCTATACGGACATGAAAAACTCCCTGACGGAGAATGTCTCCGTCACGCGAATTCTGCCCTTCCACCGCTCGGCGTTCACTGCGCCGACCGATGAGAAGCGCATTTCGGAGCCCTTCGAGTTTTTCCCGTCCGTGACGCAGGTATTGGAAAACATCGTGCCCAGCTATGTGTCCGGCTTCATCTACAGCGCCCTGATCGACAGCTTTTGCAGCGAGCAGAGCGCCCGGATGAACGCCATGAACTCCGCCAACGAGAACGCGGAAAAAATGCTGGGAGAACTGGCGCTTGCCTATAACCGGATCCGTCAGGCGGCCATCACGCAGGAGATCACCGAGGTCTCCGCAGGCGCGCGGGCGCAGAAGCGGAAACGGCAAAAGCAGCGGGCGCAGGGGAGAGAATCATGAATATTGGAAAAATTGTCGCCATTGCGGGCCCGGTCGTGGACGTGGAATTTGAGGAAGGAAAGCTGCCTCATATCCGGGAAGCGCTGACCGTCCGCATCAACGGCGAGCGCCGCGTGATGGAAGTGGCGCAGCAGGTGGGGGACAACACGGTGCGCTGCATCATGCTGGCGGCCACGGAATATCTGGCGCGCGGCATGGAAGTGGCGGCGGACGGTCAGGGCATCAGCGTGCCGGTGGGCAGCAATGTGCTGGGCCGGATGTTCAATGTGCTGGGCGATCCCATCGACGGCGGCGCGCCCGTGCCCGCAAGCGCGGAACGCTGGCCCGTTCACCGCAAGGCCCCGTCCTTTGCCGAGCAAAGCCCGTCTGTGGAAATTCTGGAAACGGGCATTAAGGTCATCGACCTGCTGGAACCCTATGCCAAGGGCGGCAAGGTGGGTCTGTTCGGTGGCGCTGGCGTGGGCAAAACCGTGCTGATTCAGGAATTGATCCACAACATCGCCATGGAGCACGGCGGCTATTCCGTCTTTACCGGCGTGGGCGAGCGCAGCCGCGAGGGCAACGACCTGTGGCAGGAAATGCAGCGCAGCGGCGTGGTGGACAAAACCGCGCTGGTGTTCGGCCAGATGAATGAGGCTCCCGGCGTGCGTATGCGGGTGGCCCTGTCCGGCCTGACCATGGCGGAATATTTCCGCGACCATGACCACAAGGACGTGCTTCTGTTTATCGACAATATCTTCCGTTTCGTGCAGGCGGGCAGCGAGGTATCCACGCTGCTGGGCCGCATGCCTTCCGCTGTGGGCTATCAGCCCACGCTGGCCAACGAAATGGGCCAGCTGCAGGAGCGGATTGCCTCTACCCGGAACGGCTCCGTTACCTCCGTGCAGGCGGTCTACGTGCCTGCCGACGACCTGACCGACCCGGCCCCGGCCACCACCTTTACCCATCTGGACGCCACCACCGTGCTGAACCGCCGCATTGCCGAGCAGGGCATTTATCCGGCCGTGGATCCTTTGCAGTCTACTTCCCGCATTCTGGAAGCGGACGTGGTGGGGGAGGAGCATTACCGCGTGGCCCGCAAGGTGCAGGAAATTCTGCAAAAATACAATGAATTGCAGGATATCATCGCCATTCTGGGCATGGATGAGCTGGGCGAAGAAGACCGTCAGGTGGTGCTTCGGGCCCGCCGCATCCAGCGCTTCCTGTCGCAGCCCTTCCATGTGGCGGAAAAGTTCACGGGCATTCCCGGCCGCTACGTGCCCCGGGAGGAAACCATCCGCGGTTTTGCCCGCATCGTGGACGGAGAGCTGGATCAGGTGCCGGAGGCCGCGTTCTACAACGTAGGTTCCATTGACGAGGTGCTTCAGAAAGCGAAGGAGAGTGCGGAATGAACACGTTTCGCCTGCACATTCTCGCCGCTGACAGGGTGTTTTTTGAAGGCGAATGCACTTCGCTGATCGTGCCCACGGTACACGGCCAATACGGCGTTCAGGCCCGCCACAGCAACATGATCGCGGCGCTGGTGCCCGGACAGCTTACCTTTCGCTGTCCGGATGCGCCGGAACGGCTGGCCGCCGTTTCCGCCGGAATGATTAAGGTGGAGGACAACGACGTGCTGGTGCTGGTGGACGCGGCAGAACGGCCGGAGGACATCGACGCGATTCGGGCCCGCCATAAGGCCGACGAGGCCCGGGAGATTCTTCTGCAGAAGAAGAGCCGTCAGGAATACCGCACGGCGCAGGCTACGCTGGCCCGCGCCCTGAACCGCCTGCGGGTAAAGGAACATCAGGGATTGTAAAACAGAAATAAAACCCGGTCTGCTTTTCTCGGCAAACGAGAAGAAGCAGACCGGGTTTTTAGCGGGCGCATTCAGAAAAATGCTCTTTGAACGCTTTCGGTGAAATCGGAAAAAGAAAGGGAAGCTGCGTCTTCAGTCCATATAAAACAGGCCGCCGCCGTCATATTCCGTATTTTGAAGAAGCTCGATGCCGAAATGGTCGTAGACCGTTCCTTCTCCATCCCTATCGATCCACCGGGAGTCCAGCTCATCCGCGTAAACCATCGTATGGCCCACGCAGGCCGGGTCGTTGAAGAGAAAATAGAGCCTGCCGGCGTTCTCCCCATAGCCGACGCAGACAACCCAATGCCCCTCGGCCAGATAGGTTTCCGATTGAGAAGGGTCGTCCAGATTGTAGCTGCCGTCCTCGGCGGAAGACCACGCCTGCAGCGGCATCATGACGGGATGGCCCGCGGCCAGCATCTCCTGCAGGCCGGAAAGCGTCAGGGCTTGCGAGGCGGCGAATTCGACGTCGTTTTCTTCCAGAAAGGAAAGGACGGCGCTGGGGGACGTACCCGTTTCGGGCGTTGTGCCAAGCAGCTCTTCATACTGCGTCAGGTTCAGATCAGCGTCGTAGGGGGAAAGCCAGTTCATCAGCATCTGCACGCAGGTTGCGCCGCAGGTGTAGTCCCCATACTGGCGCAGCGCGGGTATGTCGATCCACCGATCCGCTTCCGTCAGAAAACCGGCGTAAAGATCCGAAGAACTCGCCGCGTCCGACTCCGCATAGCCGGGGAAGGAAAGCGGCATCAGGCCGAGACATACGAGACATAAAAGGAGGAATGTCCGAAAGAAGGGGTTTCCTGAGTTCTGATTCATTGCTGCAAGCCCTTTCCGTGTTTTTTCGTTATCCGCTGAACGCTGATTTTATTTTATCATGCGCCGACTCTTTTCCGCAAGGGGGAAACGGGGTTGTTTTCCATGCCTGACCGGTTGGATTTCCGGGGAAAGAATGGTAAAATAGAGGAATCCGCCAAGAAAAACGAACAGGAAAGGAGTCTCACGATGGAATACACGAAACTGGGAAAGACAGAGATAGAGGTCTCGAAGGTCTGCGTAGGCTGCATGAGCTTTGGTAAGGCCGGAACCATGCACGACTGGACGCTGGATGAGACGGCCACGGAAAGCGTGGTAAAGCATGCCCTCGATCTTGGAATCAACTTTTTTGATACAGCCAACGGTTATTCCGCCGGAACCAGCGAGGAATACTTGGGAAAGGCGCTGAAGAAGAACGTAAGCCGCGATCGGGTCGTGATCGCCTCCAAGGTTTATTTCAATCCGGGCCGTCTGTCCAAAGAAGCCATTCACCGGGAAATTGACGGTAGCCTGAAGCGGCTGGGCACGGATTATCTCGATTTGTATATTATTCATCGCTTCGATTATGAAACGCCCATGGAGGAGACCATGGAAGCGCTGAACGACCTGGTTCAGGCGGGCAAGGTGCGCGCGCTGAGCGCGTCGGCCATGTATGGCTATCAGTTCTACAATTTGCAGCTCTGCGCCCGCGACCATGGCTGGGCTCGATTCGAAGCCATGGAAAACCACTACAACCTGCTGTACCGCGAGGACGAGCGGGAATTGATCCCCATTTGCAGGCAGATGGACGTGAGCCTGATCCCCTACAGTCCGCTGGCGGCGGGGCACTTGACCCGTCCCGAATGGAAGGCGGACACGCTCCGCAGCAAAACCGACCGCGTAGCCATGGGCAAGTACGACCGCACTGAAGAGCAGGATATGCAGATCGTTGCCCGCGTACACGAACTGGCGGAGAAACATGGGGTGAAAATGCAGCAGATCGCGCTGGCCTGGCAGTGGGCGAAGGGCGTTGCGTCGCCCATCGTCGGCGCGACCAAGGCCCGGTATCTGGACGATGCGGCAGGGGCGCTGGACGTGACGCTGAACAGCGAAGAGATCGCTTTTCTGGAAGAACCCTATCTGCCGCACCGCATTGTGGGCGCCATCGACCGCAATCCTCCTCAGGGCGTGGTTCTTCTGGACGAGAAAAAATAATTTTGTTCAGGAATGCAGCGCTTCCAAGTAAGCGGCAGGATCAATGAGGGAAAACAGCGGCAGGCGAACGGCCCGGCAAAAGGGCGTTTCGGCTGCCGCTGTCTTGCGATTTTCGATAGGAGAAACAAAAAACTGGCTCTATAATAAAAGTTGGGGTAATCACAAAAAGAAAGACAAATGATTCGCAAACTGATAAAGTGTCATTGACGAGAAAACACACAGGAGGCGAATCACTTGTCCGGGAAAGAGTATACAACAGAACTGCTGAAATTGGAAGACGCCCAGATTGAAAGAATGGAGGAAACCGAGGAAGAAATCATTCTGCAAATCAGTCTGAAGCGAAAAATGCATAATTGCCCAAGGTGCAAAGCCGAAACCGATCAGGTGCATGATTACCGCATCAGAGCTGTAAGAGATCTGAGTATCCGTGGAAAGCCTTTGAAATTGCTGTACC
>OLQT01000279.1_pt1 | contig 41285 bp, 38 predicted proteins | sample 1672651 | NCBI WGS metagenome assembly OLQT01 (sample SAMEA3136709, study PRJEB25190) | human gut metagenome | biome: human gut; feature: human-associated habitat; material: faeces | place: Austria | collected 2013 | reverse complement strand
TCTGTCTGTCTGTCTGTCTGTCTGTCTGTCTGTCTGTCTGTCTGTCTGTCTGTCATGAGCATGCTGCCTGTTTCAGCAAATGTCAAGAGCAAATCACGATAATATTCATATTGCTTCTGACGTGCTTCAATTTCTGCTGGCAAACCAATATTTAGGTCAGTGCAAATGGCTTCAAAATTATCAAGAACTTCTGCTATTCGTTGTTGAATATTTTCCTTTGGAACAGGAACTGGCACTCTTTTTATATCTGCTAAACTAAATGATTTTTGACTTGCACCTTCCACATTATTATTTATCCACTGTTTTGTCATCGTAGACATTAATACATGATATAAATATTTTGGATTTATGTTAGGATGAATTAATGCAACATTTTGTCCTAGACAGCACTTATCATTAGGAATTAATGCAAAATTCCCATATGACCCCACCCGTGAAACTACAATATCATTTAATCGAGGAGTGTATTTTTGCGTAAATAAATTCCAAACGCTTTCATCCACTTTTAATGTTTTATCTTCATCTACATACCCACCTTTTATATCCTGTACACGAACCATACTATATCCGCTATTAGAATACGAAGGTGTTTGATGTAACGAATCATAAATATTGGCAACATCAGCTAATTTTTTCACTTCAGATATATGTTGTTCTTTTTTTATTAAATTGTCGCGATAAAACTCATACTGTTTCTTCCGAGCTGTAAGCTCGGCTGTAAGCTCGGCTGTAAGTAACGTGAAAGAGTCCAAAATATGGACTATTTCACGTTGTACCTCCAGAGGAGGTACAGGCAAGCTAAACGCTTTTACGCTTGCATCGGATATTGCTGGGTAGCTTGCACCCTTTTGATTTTGCTCAACATAAGCAAAGAAATCAGTCGTAGCAATGTTATGATAAATCCATTTTGGAAGCACAATCTCTGTATTCGCTCTTAACACGCAAAAACCTGTACTGCAAATTTCATTATCATATGTTTCCGGAATCATACAATATCTTTTCAGCATTGGACGAGTAGTCCCTAAAAGAATATCATCTGTCTGTACAATTTGCTGTGCTCTGCTTGGTGCTGAATCCGAATTGATATTTTGTGTTTCCATTATACAATGTAAATCTCTATCCACTGAGCTTAAATCTATGTACTTTTTATCATTTCCAGAATAACTTTTCCATTTAATATTTTTAACCTTTTGGGTACATTCTTGCAAAGTTAAAAATTCTGCTCCATCCGGGCACAATTTTTCAATTAATTCATCTAATCTGCTCATCGCATCATCTCCACTATTTGTTCATGTGAATAATCCTCAACTTGCTTTCGCAGTATATATTCATCACTTGTTATATACTTGTCATCATATTTCGTCTTTGCAATTGGAGAAAAATAATATCCATAGCCTTCCAATACTGGGCTAAAATCACTTGTAACTGCACAAGTCACCTTTGCTGTGTTCTTTCCTTTATAATCACCTAAACGTAATGTAACCTCACGAAGTGAAAGTTTTTTAAACCCTTGTTCAAAAAATAAAAAGCAAATGCCTCCCACTTTGGCTTCTGAATAATATGCCAGACAATCTGGCTTTTCACGTCCTATTTTATCAATAAACTCTTTTTCACTACGGGTCAATTCTTCATGGTTGCCAACTTTTTTCAAAATCTTATCAAAACCAAAATGAACACCATCGATTATCCGAATATTTTCAGCCGGATAAATTGTAGGAATAAAGCTACTCCCATCATCATATGCCCAAAATGTCAAAATATTATTACCTGATCCCCACTTTTTTATTTCTGCCCTTGCCGTTTGTGGACTGTCTGCCCAATATGACAGCTTTTGACCGGGAAAGAGATTTGAGTACCTATTATCTTTTCTACTTAATCTCAGATTTCCGCTATGAAGTTCACTTACTGTTTTTCCATAATAACTATTATTAAATTCAAGGCATCTAAAAAAATTAAAATCATGTGATTCTATTATCGGCAATTCCTGATGTTTCCATATATCCGTTCCCCAGTATTGATTCGGAAAAAATTCTCCCATAAATCACGCCTCGATTTCTGCGATAATCTTATCAATCTCATCACGAAGCACTTGCTCACGGGCAACAATTTCCTTAATTTCCGCATTCAACTTCACGATATCAATTTTTTCTCTGGTATCTTCGGCTTCAACATAAGTGGATACAGACAAATTATAATCATTGCCGGACACTTCTTCATAGCTTGCCAGATATGCAAAATGCTCCACTTCTTCACGTTTAGCAAACACATCCACGATACGGTCAATATTCTCTGGTGTCAGCTTATTATTGTTGGTCACCTTCACGCATTCGCTTGTAGCATCAATAAACAAGGTCTTGTTGTCTGCCTTGTTCTTTTTCATTACCATGATACAGGTTGCAATCGAAGTGCCAAAGAACAAATTACTCGGCAACTGAATAACGCAATCCACATAGTTGTTATCTACCAGATATTTACGGATTTTCTGCTCTGCACCACCACGGTACATGATTCCCGGAAAACATACGATGGCAGCAGTTCCGTTAGACGCAAGCCATGACAAACTATGCATAATAAACGCCATATCCGCTTTGCTCTTAGGTGCCAGAACTCCAGCCGGAGCAAAACGAGGGTCATTGATGAGCAGTGGATTTTCGTCTCCCGCCCACTTGATAGAATACGGTGGATTAGATACGATCAACTCAAATGGCTCATCATCCCAGTGCTGAGGACTGAGCAATGTATCTTCACAAGCTATATCAAATTTATCAAATTCCACATCATGCAGGAACATATTAATACGGCACAGGTTGTAGGTTGTAATGTTGATCTCCTGACCATAAAAGCCGTTACGGATAGCATCCTTGCCAAGAATTTTCTCAGCCTTCAAAAGCAATGAACCCGAGCCACAAGCCGGATCATATACTTTATTGATTTCTGTTTTTCCTATAGTCCCAAGACGTGTAAGCAGTTCGGACACATCTGCCGGAGTAAAGAACTCTCCACCAGATTTTCCGGCATTCGATGCGTACATGGTCATAAGGTACTCATACGCATCACCAAAGGCATCAATAGAATGGTCTTTCACATCTCCCAGATTCATTTCGCCTACGCCATTCAGCAGTTTTACAAGTTTTTCATTACGCTTTGCAACTGTAGAACCCAGTTTATTGCTGTTTACATCATAGTCATCGAACAGTCCGGCAAAGTCGCTCTCTGCCTCACTGCCTTTCGCTGATTCCTCAATGTGACGGAACACACGCTCCAGTGTTTCATTTAAGTTTTCATCATTCGCAGCATTGGCACGGACATTACAGAAAAGTTCACTCGGAAGGATAAAAAATCCCTTTTCCTCTACCAGTCCTTCTCTTGCTTCTTCTGCATCCTCATCCGGCATTTTTGCAAAATCAAAATCGGTGTTACCTGCATCAATCTCACCGCTGTTTATGTAATTACACATATTTTCAGAAATATAACGATAGAACATCGTGCCAAGAACATAATTTTTGAAGTCCCAACCATCGACTGCTCCGCGCAACTCATCTGCAATTGCCCATATTGCACGGTGCAGTTCATCACGTTCCTGTTCCTTTTTGGTATCAACCATTCTCTTTTCCTCCGTTATCCTCTGGTACAAATTCCAGAATATCGTCAACGCCACAGTTCAGAACACAACATATACTCTCTACGCTTTCGAGGGAAATATACCCATTACGTTTCAGCCGTGTGATGATATTTGCGGAGAAGCCAGCCTCCTGCTGCAACTGTGCATTTGTCATATTTTTTTCTATCAGTAAATGGAATAATTTTTTATAACTGACCGCCATGTCATCCCTCCATTATTTTGCCAACAGACATAAGGAAAGTATATCACGAAAACGTGAATTTTTCAATTTGCATCGCAATCTCTTCAATCCGTATCATCTAATTAGATATGATAGATATTATTCATATCAGTCTTAATATCTCTCAGTATCATTACCTTGTCCCTTGAACACTTCCATATCAGCAAAAAAGACATCCCTAACCTGTAAAATCCACAGTTCCGGAATGTCCTTTTTCCCATACTTTACTATATTTTTAACACATGACACTGCTTATCCACAATCTATATGATTTCAAAATTCCTAAACGCCTGCACAATTGCATCTTCCTTCTCCGGCGTACACTGTGGCTGTCTCGCATTGTCTGATTTAACCAGATTGAAGTTCTCATCGACATCCAATCCACACTTCTTAATCTGTGCGATATACAATGACGAAACCTTAAATCCTGTCTGCTCAAGTCCATATGCCTTTATCTGCTCATAAATTGCTTTTCCTTTTGAATTCCGATAAATCCATGTTCTCTAGGAAGATGTGCTATCGACCATTCTTTTGGAATGTAAGACAATTGTCCCCATATTGAGTAAAAATTACTTGTTATACTAAATAGCAGCCCTTCATCTTTTTTCAAAAGGTTCACACCCACTTAGGGCGATAAGCCTTTACCCTTTTCCAAAATCGTTATTGTTCAGTATTTATTTCATAATGAGCTTCATCATAAACTAAGAACTCACAATACTGAAAAAATCTTATAAACAACCTTTTGCACATTTTTTTGTTATTTATATAGTCATAAGCCTTTATAAGACTAATAAAATCGCCATATCCTCCATTCTTTTTTAGATGGTTCCATACTTTTGTGGTTAACCCTTCCCTTTCTATAATACGTCCTAATGGCATATAAAAATATGACGAATTTGAAGTATAATATATATCGTGTGGAAACTTACAAGCTTCCATATAAATCAATATTTTATCAGCATTTCCATCAATCTCATACACTTTATCTATAATCATATCCCACGCATCACCAGACCGAATTATTATGTGATTACGATAATTCATTAACTCATCAAATAATTTCTGTAAATACCTTTTAGTTTTACATCTTGCAATCTTTTTACAAAATTTATTTTCCTCTAAATCTTTATCGACTTTATGTTCCTGCGTTATATTTCTTAAATGTGTCTCTATATTTTCATTTTTGCAAAAATTTAGGTAAATTTGGAATAGTTCTTCGCTCCACCGTACAGGCATTGATATCCACCCTTTTTCCGCATAGTACTTTATTTTATCTTTTATTTCTTCTTTTTCTTTTCTATCATACCATTCGCTCTTGTAAATCATTAATAACACTTGTAATTTCATTGATATTGATTCTTCGTTATAATTTTCAATATCGAAATAATCAAGCAACAATATTATTTCATTCACTGGCTCCCCAATTTTCACCAATGCTATACAATATTGCAAAAGTGTTTCATTGATATGTAGATTATTTGATATTATATTTTCCATCATCTCCTTTGCTAGTTCAAGGTCATTCTCTAATAACATTTCTATCAATTCTTTAATTACTGAACATCTATAATTTTCATCTGTAATCTGATTTATTGCTAATATCATTTGCAAATATTTTTGGGTGAATATTTGCAATTCATTCCTTTCAAAATAATATTTATTCCACATAATTTTCAAAGCGTCTAACAGAAAGGTATCTACTATCCCATCCTTTCTCCATCCGTGTCGTATAACACCAGAATTTAGACCTTTTCTAATATACTCTATACTTTTTTCGCTATCAAAACCAGTATATAAATATGCCAATTCAAAATATTTCTTGACATTTTCTGTTATATCAAAGCTTTCCTGCCCTTTATATGATTGATTAATATCTGGCAAAAATCTCCTGATTAATTTATCACACTCCTCCGTTTCTTCATTTTTTAATTGCTTAAATAATAAGCCTAGATGAATTACATTTTTTGCTTTTTGTTCCAACATTTCAAGCAATTTTTGTCTTTCTACATACACCAACCTTTTCTCACTAATAATTAAAGCAAATATATTTGTAGCTTCATAAGTAATGTTTGTAAATCGATTAAAAATCGTATTATTATAATCAGAAAAAAAAGTCGTCATTAATCTTGTATACGATATCTCACCATCTAACATTTTTGCATAATTACAATATAAATTTTGATGCAATACCCTAGTATCATATTTATATTGTTCACTTACACAATTACGGTTATATAACATACTTAAAAAAGCTGCCTTATTATGTTCTTTCTTAAAGCCAAACAAATCCACCCAACGTTCCGCACTTAATCTCTCAAATTCATTTTCCAGTATTCCTTCTTCTTCCGCTGTTAACTCAAGGTCAAAATATTTTTTTAGCATCAAAATGCCATTTGTTTTTTCACTACAACGAAGTAAGCATTTTTCTAATTTTTCTGAAATCTTCCTATCTTTCAAATATCTTAAATTTTGAACCTGAATCAAAAAGGCACACAAACATTCTATATTTTCATCTGTAAACAATTCCAGTAAAACTAATACTTCCTCATATTTATATTGAAATAGAATTTCAAAGAAAGCACTACACAGTTTCTCATATTCAGTTTCACCGCTTACTACACGTTCTCTAATACCATTTTTATTTATATCCTCAAGTATCTCTTTGGTATTTTTTTCAAAAATAATCAACTCTATAAAAAGCTGTGCTCTTTTTTCTTCAAAAAAGGCATTATTTACTTTTTCCATCAATTCCGGATACTCGTCTTTTATGCACTGTATAGATTGCTGCAATTCTTGTACTGCTTTTAAAGCCATTTCTCTTTTATTACATCTCCAATATATTTCTATGTTGCATAATAAAAAGCGAAATACTTCTTCAAGTGGATCCGGTATTCTTCCAATTTTTGACTTTCTCTCACATTCAGCAATACTTTTGATATAAGATACATCAATCAAAACATTACCCTTTAATGACAGATTTTCATCCTGAATTATACGATAAAAAGCTTCTTCCTCTTGTGTAGCTACTGCATAAGAGAATTCTCGTAAATACTTATATCCTGGTTCATCAGCTCCCCACAATGGATTTTTTCCCATATATGTTTTAAACAATCTCACTTCTATTGAGAATGGTAACTGTTTTTCTTTATCACTTCTATCTTCAAAATATGGCAAAACAAATTCATCAAAAAGTTCATAATTAGTAAATATTTGTTCTTTTCGTAAATTACCAACATTGTATTTATATAAATCATATAGAGATAGCGTATAAAAGTACTCTTGATATCGTCTATGTTGATATGAGTAAAACTCGTCCTCAATCCTATTCTCAAAATATGTTTCTAAAATGTAGTTACAAACTGCATTCACATCTTTGTAACTTAATTGAGGATACATTTTTGAAACAATATTTCTAAAATTCTTTTTCGCAATAATTACTGTTTTATCGCTATGCATGTGGTAAGCTATTTGCTTATTTATTTCTAATATTTCATCTGACTGAGGTTCTGGCAAATTAAGAGCTATTAATTTATCCTTCCTTTTACTATTCCAATAATGATCCTTTAACCAAAACAAATCGTAAATCGTTGTCCCATTACTAACATAATTCATAGAATCATAAAATAAATTAACCAACAAAATATCTTTAATTTCATCAAACAATTTTTTATTAGTTATTTTCAAACTTTTAAGTTTCTCAATCTTATCTTTCTCTCCTCTATCCTCGAAAAATGAAACTATATTCTTTTCGTCTAACTCCTGAATCTCATAAAAAGCATTCTCATTAACACAATCGTGCAAATACATATTATTACTGGACATTTTTCGTATAGACAAAATTATTTTCTTTGTATTTTTTTGCTTTGCAAGTTCTTTAATATACGATATTGTTTGTTCCGCAATTTCACTCGAAACTTCATCCAAACCATCAAGCAAGTAAATTATTGAATAATTATCAAAATTCAACTTGTATTCTGTTTTTTTTGTTATGATAAGTTGTTCCAAAGGACAAGCTGAACAATATTTCAATTTAATCAAGATTGGAATACTCTTATTTTTAGATATTGCAGCAATCTGGTCATAAAACTTTAAATTACTTCCACTTAATATCATAAATATTTTATCCAAAAGGACACTTTTACCAGTTCCAGGTAAACCTCTAATTACAGATATTTCACTATTCTCCAAAAGTTCTTCGACAAGTTGTTCACTATTATTTAATCTTTTTTCTGCACAAGCTACATTTAATTCCAGATAATTGGTACTTGTTAAAAATGCTCTTTTCTCATTATCTATTATATCAGCAAAATATTCCAGTTCCCTACCTGCACCAAAAAACAATTGGCATAAATCCAGATTTTCCTTTTTATTTAATGCAACTTCAAAATATGACCTTCCCAGCCATTCAAGTTTAACCCCTCGATTTTTAGCCTTTTTATCTAATTCCTGTTTTGTAGACGATGCCGATAGTCTTGCATTACAATTATAAAATATTTTAATGACATCCAAATTGGGATACGATGTTAATGCCAATTGAACAGAATGCTCTATTTGTTTATAATCCATACTCGGACTGAAATATTTAGATTGGAAGCCATAGAATTTCCCTTTATATTTAACTGGTTCTGTCTCCAATCCAGCCTGATTAAAATCTGCACCAATACACTCTGTATGAACATATCTGCTAAAAAGATGTAAACATAGCGTTTCAAATGCATTTGCATATTTTTTATTTAATATTTCAAATTTTGCCCAATCAAGTTCTATCATTACTCTCCTACCTATCCCTTCAAACCTTCTCGCTATTACACATACAATTATATTTTACCATCTGCAAAAGAGCAAGAAAAAAGCCAAGCAGGAACCTCCACTTCAACTGGCATCTTTACTTACTTATCTCATTTTTATATTCAATCTCCGTTCTATCCACTGTTCCATGAAATCCTCTTGCTTTCCATCAGTGCATTTTAAGCCCTCAATAGGATAGGTATCATTCATATCAGTCTTAATACTTCAGTATCATTACCTTGTCCCTTGAACACTTCCATATCTGCAAAAAGGACATCCCCTGACCTGTAAAATCTACAGTTCTGGAATGTCCTTTTTCCCATACTTCACTATATTTTTAACACATGATGCAGTTTATCCACAACCTATATAATTCCAAAATGCCTAAACGCCTGCATAATCGCATCTTCCTTCTCCGGTGTACACTGTGGCTGTCTTGCATTCTCAGATTTAGGCAAATTAAAATTCTCACCGACATCCAATCCACACTTCTTCTTAATCTGTGCGATATACAGTGATGAAACCTTAAGTTCTGTCTGTTCCAATACATATGCCTTTATCTGCTCATAAGTTGCTTTTCCCTTGAATTCAGATAAATCCATATCCTCCAGAGAGAAGTCCACCTTCACTTTTCTACTGTCGGCCATTCCCTTGGAAAGTAAAACAACCGTCTCCACATGTTTCGTCCACGGAAAAAGATCCACCGGCTGGCACTCCTTTGCCTGATACCCATGTTTGGTCAGATACTTTAAATCCCTTGCAAGTGTCTCCGGGTTACATGAAATATACACTACGCGCTTCGGAGCAAGCCGGATGACCGAAGATAAAAACGCCTCGTCACTTCCTGCTCTTGGCGGGTCCATGAATACGACATCCACATTGCCATCCGGTGTTGCCTTTTTTCCCGATTTTGTGGCATCCGACACCTGATTTTTTTTCTGATCGGCACGGTATTCTGCCATCTCCACCATAAACTGTCCTGCATCGGCATTGTAAAACTGGACATTTTTGATGTCATTGCGTTTTGCGTTGGTTACGGCATCCCTGACTGCATCACGGTTTAACTCCACACTGATGACCTCTTTTGCCTTCGACGCTGCGATAAGACCGATCGTTCCGATGCCACAGTAAGCATCCACAATCCTCTCTTTTCCTGTCAGTCCGGCATACTCGATCGCCTTCGTATAAAGGATTTCAGTCTGTACCGGATTCACCTGATAAAATGATTTGGGGGAAATGCGGAAAGTACAACCACAGAGTGTGTCCTCAATATAGCCTTTTCCGTAAATAACTGTCTCTTTTTCTCCTAAAACCATACTGGTCTTTTTGTCATTGACATTAAGAACGACCGTTGTGATCTCCGGGTGAAGTTTACGCAGTGCCTTGACAAAGTTATTTTTTGACGGAAGGATCGGGGAGCCAAGCACTAATACTACCATCACTTCTCCGCTGTGAAAACCGCGACGCACCAGTACATGACGCAGCAGACCATATCCGGTATCCTCATCATAAGTCTTGATTTTAAAGGAACGTAAAAGTCCCCGGATATCGTGGATGATCGCATCTGCCGTCTCATCTTCGATCCGGCAGGAATCTATGTTTACAACATCATGTGTCCCTGCCTTGTATACGCCTGAAATGACAGATCCGCCTTTTGCAATGTCAAATACCGCATGCACTTTGTTGCGGTAATGATAGGGATGTTCCATCCCGATGATCGGCAGTACTTTGCAGAATTCTCCGACATTTTTTCTAACATATTCCTGCTTTTCTTTGAGCTGTTTTTCGTAGGAAAGTCCCTGGTAATCGCAGCCACCGCATTTTTTTGCATACTGGCACATGTCTGCATTCTGCTTCTTCGTGATCATTTTTTCCGACGTGTTTTTTCCTGATACTTTTTTCTCTTTTACCGATTTTCCATGATCCGTTTTTTCTGTAAATGCTTTAGTCACTGCATACTTCTTTTCCATTTTTCCGATGGTTCGCTTTTCTGCTTCCTGCTTCACTGTTTTATCAACCGCATATTTTTTCTTTCCCATTTTTCCGGCGGTTCGTTTTTCTGCCTCCTGCTTCATTGTTTTATCAACTGCATACTTTTTCTTGCCTGCAGCTTTATTTTTCGCTATGTCTTTATTTTTAACTTTACCTTTGTTCCTCATTGCACTTTTATTTTTCATTGCATTTTTATCTGCCATTTCAATCCTCCATTCTTTTCAATAAAAACATCACTTTCATTGACACCTCATGTTTACGCACAAGCACAAATCCTGCGCACAATCCTCAATCTCTCATCGTGCTCTGTTCCTCGCTCTGCACCAAGACACAGTATTCCTGCTTTTCACTTGTCCCTCAAACCTTTCCGCCTCACGACTCTTCCACACACTGACTCGGAATGTTCAGATAGGACTCTCCCCAGTTACACATGGCATTTAGGATCGGTGACAGGCTCTCTCCAAACTCCGTCAGGTTGTACTCTGTTTTGGGCGGGACAACCGGATAGACGGTTCTTTTGATAAGTCCGTCTTTTTCCAGTTCCCGAAGTTGCTGTGCGAGCATTTTATCGGTGGCTTTCGGTATCTTTTTATGAAGTTCACTGTAGCGGAGCGTTTTTCCCATCAGATGAAACAATATGACCGACTTGTATTTGCCGCCGATCAGGGAGATCGTCGCCTCCACCGGACAGTTAAATTCCTTATTCATAGATCTGTTTCTCCTTACTTACTTTTTCGGAAGTATATACCAAAAAAGTGCATACTTGCTTATATTCTGCATTTCCATATAATTATAGACATGAACGTTCAGAAACACAAGATAGAATCCGAAATAAACAGGATTATCCCAGCGAAACTGCATGAAATTCAATTATGTGCAAAAATCAGCTCAAGCATTGAGGATTAGCGTGAAAAATAAGATTTTTCACACGCAAGATCCGTGCTTACACACAAACTCAAGATGCACAAAAAACAGCTCAAGAATGGAGATTATCATGGAATTATTAGAGATTGCAAAAAAGAGACATTCTGTACGAAAGTACACAGGAAAAGAAATTGAACAGGAAAAACTGGATAAAATCTTAGAGGCTGCCCACGTAGCACCAACCGCCGCGAACATGCAGCCAGTACGCCTTATAGTCGTAAAAAGCAAAGAAGGACTGGAAAAAGTCGGAAAGGCAGCAAATATTTATCAGGCACCGGCTGCCATTGTCGTCTGTGCCAATAAGACAAAAGCCTGGAAGCGTCCGTTTGACGGCAAGATCACAACCGACATCGATGCCTCGATCCTGACCGACCATATGATGCTTGAGGCAACCGAGCTTGGTCTTGGCAGTGTCTGGATTTGCTACTTTAACCCGGACATATTAAAAGAAGAACTGAACCTTCCGGAAAACTTAGAACCGGTCAATATCTTAGCTCTTGGATACAGTGATGAACTGGATGCATCCGCAGAGCGTCATAAAGATATGCGCATTGGCATGGATGAGCTGGTTTCCTACCTTTAAAACAAATAGCATGCACCACAAACAAACCTGTGATTTTAAGTAATCACAAAATTGCCAGGATCATGCATCAGCATCCGAATGTCAGATTTTAATCTGACTTCCGGGGTTGTACATTGCCCTGGCAATTTCTTTATCACTTTTCTATTCAGGTGCTTACCACTCAGACTTACCACTTTTCTTACCACTATGAATCACGGTTTTGTGATATTTTGCGATACTTTACGAGGTTTTCTCTGTCAACGTCAAATGCCTTCCATCACTTATCAATCAAGCATTTCCACCACTTCCCAGTCCTTACTTCTCATGACGAACGCCTAGCGTTCGTCTACAACCTGAAAGATATAGAACTTCAAATAATAACTCTCCGGCACATTCGCAGAATTTGCCCAGAGAATCGGATGATCCGGCGCCTGTGTTCTGAATTCCACCTGGCGGAGTCTCTTGTGTGCTGCCTTTGACGCCTCTTTGACTGTCTTTGCCAAAAGTTCCTGTGTCATGAAATGGGAGCAGGAACAGGTTGCAAAATAGCCGCCGTCTTTTACCAGTTTTAAGCCTTTCATGTTGATCTCACGGTAACCTTTGATCGCGTTTTTCGTTGCCTGGCGCGACTTGGTAAATGCCGGCGGGTCTAAGATGACAACATCATACTGCTCGCCGCTCTGCGCCAGTTTCGGCAGTTCATCGAGCACGTTTGCACAGCGGAAATGAACGGTATCCTCCAGTCCGTTTCTGCGCGCATTTTCGTTTGCCTGCTGCACGGCATACTCGGAAATGTCAAGACCTGTGACATCCGCTGCCCCTGCAATTCCGGCGTTTAAGGCGAATGTTCCCATATGGGTAAAGCAGTCTAACACCTTTTTCCCTTTACAGATCCGCTGCATTGCAAGACGATTATACTTCTGGTCTAAGAAAAATCCGGTTTTCTGTCCGTTTACGACATCGACAAGATAACGGACTCCGTTTTCCTTGATCTCAACATTGGTGTCAAATTCTTCCCCGATAAATCCTTTTACCTTTGGAAGTCCTTCTTTAGTGCGCTCATTAGCGTCGCTTCTCTCGTAGACGCCGCGCACTTTGATGCCGTCTTTTGCAAGTTCTTCCTTTAATAAAGAAACGATCGTCTCCTTAAACTGCTCCATGCCAAGTGCTAAACATTCCACCACGAGTACATCCTCATATTTGTCAACGACAAGTCCCGGCAAAAAGTCTGCTTCCCCGAAGATCACACGGCAGGATGATGTATCGACCGTCGTTTTGCGGTATTCCCAGGCATTTTTCACGCGCATCTGTAAAAATGTGCGGTCGATCTCCTGGTCCACATGTCTTGTCAGCATACGGATGCGGATTTTTGAATTGGTATTGATAAATCCTTTGCCCATCGGATAGCCGTCAAAATCATGCACGACCACGATCTCTCCGTTTTCAAAACTTCCCATGACCGTATCGATCTCATTATCAAAAATCCAGGCACCGCCTGCTTTGATCGTTCTTCCCTCACCCTTTTTTAATGTCACAACTGCGCTCATTTTTCATCCACCTTTCTCACGCTTTTCTTTTCTATAATTCACACGATTCCATGCCAGACAGCTTTCATGCCTGCATCTTTTTCTCACACTTTTTCTTTTCCACAATTTACAATATAAATCCCCACACAGACCAGCACTAATGCCACAAGACATGTCACGCTGACCGCATTCTTTATTTCCTGATTTTTGCATTTACCCATTGTAGCACATTCTACGCTGCCTATAAAATATTTTTTGAGCAAAAACTGTTTCTTGTAACTGCCTGTCATGTCCGATATAATAAATACAGAAATATATTGACAAATCCAGTCTCAAAAATATACACAACAGGGGGATTTTCCATGGCTACGATAAGTTTATGTATGATCGTAAAAAATGAGGAGGCGGTTCTCGCGCGATGTCTCGACTCGATTGCAGATCTGATGGACGAGATCATCATCGTGGATACCGGTTCTACGGACCACACAAAGGAGATTGCTGCAAAATACACCAGCCAGATCTATGATTTTAAATGGACAAGCGATTTTTCCGCAGCAAGAAATTTTTCTTTTTCAAAAGCAAACATGGATTACATCTATGCTGCCGATGCAGACGAGGTTTTAGACGATTTTAACCACGAGCGTTTTCTGCGGCTCAAAAATGCACTGCTGCCGGAAATTGAGATCGTTCAGATGAAATATGTGACCGATGCCGATTTCGACACTGTTTTAAATGCAAAAAAAGAATACCGTCCGAAACTGTTCAAGCGTCTGCGCACCTTTACCTGGGTTGATCCGGTGCACGAGACAGTCCGCCTGACTCCCGTGATTTTTGACAGTGACGTTGAGATTTTACATAAACCGCAGAATTTTCACAGCAAACGTGATTTTTCTATTTTTATCAAAAACTTCCAGAGCGGTCACGAGCTCTCTCCAAAGATCCGCACCATGTATGCAAAAGAGCTGCTAAAGACCGGTGACACAAAAGACTTTCAGGATGCAAAACCGATCTTTCAGTATATCTTAGAACATGACCTCTCCGACGATGCCATGAAAGAAGCCTCCTGCGTACTCGCACATGTGTACCGCTTAGAGGACAACAAAAATGAATTTTTCAAGCTGACGATGAAGGATATGCTGACCACTCCATGTTCCGAGATCTGCTATGAACTTGGCACCTATTTCCTCGCACAGAAGGATTTAAATGAGGCTGTTATCTGGTTTTACAATGCCGCCTACGAAACGGAGAGCATCTTAGATGTCCACACCAGCGGCGACCTCCCTCTGTATGGATTGGTCGAATGTTATGAACTGCTTCTTGCCGAGGCAAAATCGAATATCCCTTCGGATACCATGCTGGTTTCAAGCTATGAGGAATCATTGGAAAAATACCGCCGTGAGTCGCAGAGCTGGACGATGCCGGTAGAGAACTAGATTTTTATCCCGGACGATAAAATATACATCCATTTTCATACACGAAAAACGCTGCATCTGCCTTCATTTATAAATGACGCAGACACAGCGTTTTTCGGTTATTTCCATATCTTAATCTTCAATCATCCAGCGATACATTCCATCCTCTGATTCCTGTGCTCCATTTTCTTTCATATTCTGTAAAAAGGAAGTGATTTCGCTCTCTTCTGCCATATCGTTCATAAAATAAAAAAGATAAAGTTTCTCCTTTTCATCGTCAACCAAAAAGTCCAGATACACCGGTTCATCGGAAACAACGAACGCACCTTCTTCTTCGGAATAACGGTCTGCCGTGCATTTTAACTGCCATCCTTTTAAGTGATCTGCTGCCTCTGCTTCTTTCCGCTCCTGCTCATATACACCGTTTGGCATAAAATGCACCAGACATTCTTCTTTGGACTGGTATCCATATTCCTGTTTGAGCTGTTCTTCATCAAAATCCAGTACATCGACCTGTAATACTGGCTGATCCGCTTTCTGATAAGAATACACACTCTTGATCATCCAGTCACACGGTATCTGCAATTCATAATCTTCTATAAAAATAGATAATGTACCATTGTTTCCTTGTATATCCTCATTTTTTTCCCCACAACTACAAAAAAATAATAATATACATAAAATTAAAACAACATTGTATCTTTTCATATTTTATTTCCCCAAATCAATCTTATTATTATCAAAAAAACGTAACGGACCGCCTGTTGATCCATCTATACTATAATCATAGTAATAATGCAAGCATTGATAAAAACTATATTTCTTTTTATCAACAAGATATCTACATCCATTTTGCATCAATCTTCCTCCATTTTTTCCACTAGAATTATAATCCCCTGCTCCATATCCTGCCGCAAATATATTTCCTTTATAGCTTTCCATCCAAATATTTTTTACTGCATTGTAATCGGAAGTTACTTTTTTATTCTCGCTAATTTTTTCAGGTTTATATGACTGCATGGTATTTTTTATATCCACAGAATGGGTAGGATCAATGGGGACAATTTTGTAATGCCATGTATATGTTTTTATAGCAATATCTACTGCCTTTCTCGCTGTACCATCAAATGACTTTCCTCGTACTTCTCCAGCAGAAACACCTTTACAGTAGTCATGAAATTTTATAGACTTTCGATTCTGATATACACCATTTTTATAGGTACCATACGATATTGTTGTATCATCTGTAGGAACTGTTCTTTTATTTAAAATAGCATATTCATCTACTAAACTTCCATCTATTTCCTTTTCATTTATATCTGAAAAAACTTTTCCTTTTCCATTAACCAAATAACCATTTTCTCTTGCCTCCATAATATTCTCTGTTATATTATAATCACTCTGAAAGTGGTATCCCTTCATCTTTAATAAACTTGGGTCAGCAATTTGCATTAAAGTATTAACACGCCATTGACCGTTTTGTTCCTCTAATATCAAAAAATTATAAATAATTCCTTCTGAAAAATATTTTGTATCTTCATAAACATCATAATCTGCACCTACAGCAAAAATTTTAATTTTCTTTCCTGTATAATCTTCATCAATCATATCCTTTACATCATCATATTTTATTTCAATACTTTCTATCAATTTTGCTTTTCTTACATTAAGTACCCCAACATATTCCCTAATATTTTTTTCATTTTCAAGAAAATTCTTAAAAGAATTGATTTGTTCATTTGTATATAATTCAGCAAATTTATCCCAATCATTTCCAATTAAAGAAAAATACTCATTCACTATTTCCTGTGCACTCTCTTTATTTCCTACACCAGAAGCTCTCACATGCACACTGAAACATAAAACAATTGCAGTTACAATTACAATCAATACTTTTTCATAACATTTATAACTATCCTTCATTATACTTATCCTCCTAAAGTTTTTTACTTAAAACAAATAAATTTTTTGCGCAATAAAATTTATACATATAGTAACAATACATTATACATTTGTCAACATTATATTGTTATTCTATGTATTGATTTTTAAATGCATCTTGTTTATTATATTTAATAAAGAGGGTATATATGGAAAAAAAGAAATTAAATCTTGAAACCACACTTAAAAAGGCAACAATTGAAATGTTGCTCCTAAATTTATTAAAAGAACAGGATATGTACGGTTATCAACTTTCACAGGAATTAAAAAAAAGAAGTTCTGGATTATATACTATTTTAGAAGGTTCTATGTATCCGATTCTTTATCGTTTAAATGATAGTGGCTATATTTCATTCTTTGAAAAAAAAGTCGGCAGACGCCAAACACGCATTTATTACCATCTGGAAGACAACGGTCTTATGTACTTAGATAACTTGCAAACATCTTTTCAACAATATGTTAATTTAATTCAATTTTTATTAACTTCAAAAGAAGGAGAAACTTATGAAGAAAAGACAGGCTGATTTCGTTCGAAAATATATGCGGGAACTTCGCCATGCTCTTCCTATCAATTATCCAAATCAAAAAAAAATTCTGCATTCAATAAAACAAAACCTGATTAATTATATAAACGAAAATCCCTATTCGGATTATTCAAATCTTACAAATGAATTTGGTACACCTCTTGATACCGCCATTTCTTTTATGAATGAAATGCCAGAAGAAACATTTTCAGAATCTTTAAAAAAGAGGAAAAAAATATTTCTTATATCAATAATATTACTTATTATATGTACTGCTACTATAATTACTTATTTTAACTATCTTGCAGCTACTACTCCAATTTATATTGATCAAGTTACATATATTTATAATGATACTGAAATTTCTTATAGTACAGAAATTTTAGATACCGAACAATTTAATTAGTATATTTAATAGAAAGGATATCTTTATGCCAAAAAAAATCATTATTACAACTCTAATTGTCTTGATTACAATCATGTTTCCTGTCAACTTAAAAGCTTCCCTTATACCGAAAGAAATATCTCAAAATTATATCATTTACGAAGATGACAATTTTTTTATCGAATCCACCACAACTATCTATTTTCTTAATTCTCCATTATCAAATGATCGATCTGTTTCTAAGAATAAGTCTGTTCAACGTACTAATACAATAAAAAATAAAGCTGGAAAAACACTTGCATCTTACACATTATCCGCCACATTTACTTATAATGGACGTACTTCTTCTTGTACAAAAACTAATTATTCAACCTCAACATCAAATAATGCTTGGTATTTTTCATCAGCTACAGCTCGTAAAAAGGATTATATAGCAACCGGAAATTTTACTCTAAACAAAAAAAAATCTACTGTCAAACATACCTCAACGATTACTATTTCTTGTGACAAAAATGGTAATATTCAATAATTGAATTTCTTTCATAAATATAAGATATCTTGTCAAACCCTCCATAAAGTGTTAGGATAAGACTATGGTAATTTTTTAACAATCTTTTTATATCATGATTTTTAACAATTATGAGGAGGTATTTGTGATGGATTATTCACAGGAATACAAACAGAAACTTGTATCTGCCGATGAGGCGGTAAAATTGATCAAATCCGGTGACTGGGTTGATTTCGGCTGGTGTACAAACACCGTAGATGCCCTTGATCAGGCGCTGGCAAAACGTACCGATGAGTTGACAAACGTAAACCTGCGCGGTGGTATCCTTTTAAAACCGTTAGCAACTTTCGCACGTGAGGATGCCGGAGAGCATTTTACATGGAACTCATGGCATATGTCCGGTATCGAGCGTAAAATGATCAGCCGCGGATGCGCTTTCTATTCACCGATCCGTTACTCCGAACTGCCACGTTACTACCGCGAGCTTGACTGCCCGGATGATGTAGCAATGTTCCAGGTAGCACCGATGGATTCCCACGGATATTTCAATTTCGGACCAAGTGCCTCCCATCTCGGTGCTATGTGTCAGACTGCAAAACACATCATCGTAGAGGTAAATGAAAATATGCCGCGCTGCCTTGGCGGAACAGAATGCGGAATTCACATTTCCGATGTTACCTATATCGTAGAGGGTTCGAATCCTCCGATCGGCGAGCTTGGTGCCGGCGGTCCTGCAACAGATATCGACAAAACGGTTGCAAAACTGATCGTAGACGAGATCCCGAACGGTGCATGCTTACAGCTTGGTATCGGCGGTATGCCAAACGCTGTCGGTTCCCTGATTGCAGAGTCTGACTTAAAAGACCTCGGTGTCCACACAGAGATGTATGTAGATGCATTTGTTGACATCGCAAAAGCAGGAAAGATCACCGGTGCAAAGAAAAATATCGACCGTTACCGTCAGACCTACGCTTTCGGTGCAGGTACCAAAAAAATGTACGATTACTTAGACGACAACCCAGAGTTGATGAGTGCTCCGGTTGATTACACCAACGATATCCGTTCGATCTCTGCACTCGATAACTTTATTTCCATCAACAACGCCGTTGATATCGACCTCTATGGTCAGGTCAATGCAGAGTCAGCAGGTATCAAGCAGATCAGTGGTGCCGGTGGACAGTTAGACTTCGTTTTAGGTGCTTACCTGTCAAAAGGCGGCAAGAGCTTTATCTGTCTGTCCTCTACCTTTAAGACCAAAGACGGACAGGTGCAGTCAAGAATCCGCCCGACATTGGCAAACGGTTCCATCGTAACCGATACCCGTGCCAACACACACTATGTTGTAACTGAGTACGGTAAAGTCAATGTCAAAGGACTTTCCGCATGGCAGAAAGCAGAGGCATTAATCTCCATCGCTCACCCGGATTTCCGTGACGAGCTGATCAAAGAGGCTGAAAAGATGCACATCTGGAGACGCAGCAACAAATACTAATTGCACATAATCTATGCATGCATAAATTATGCATAAAGAAAAGGCAGAACCGCTTCATCCCCGGCTCTGCCTTTTCTTTTTTATACTCATTTTTTCACACAGTCCAGCTTTTTGCTATCTTTCCATCTCTGGCATTCCCTATACTGTTGCTTTCTATTTTTCACACCGGCATTTCACCCATTCTGTTATCTTTCCAGTTCTGACATTCTCACACCGTTACACTCTGTTTTTTCAGAAAATTCCACCCCAGCACTGCCATAATGACTGCAGCTATGACTCCAACGACAACCAGATACTGCACGATATTTCCGAATCCGATCTGCATGCCAAACTGATGCATCTTTGCTGCCAGTGCTTCATTTTCAATTAATTTCGCCGGCACAAGTGTGACAAACATCCAGATCGCCCAGATTGCCCAGAATGCTTTCATTCCAAACCGCAGGGTTACAGCCCCTAAAAACAGTTCAACGATCGTCATTCCCACAATCACTGCCAGAAGATATTTCCACTGAAAATACTGTGTGAGGTCAAGTATCACTTCGCACTGCGGATAAATCACGCGCATCAGGGCGGATTCTATCTTCCCAAGCACGAACAGTAACAGTTCTAATCCTGCCAGTTCTGCCATATTAAACAATGCATAACTTCCCACATATGCTCTTCTTGTCGCTCCCATGGAAATTGCCATATTAAATTCCCCGACAAAAGAAAATATGATACCAAAGAAATGCACAAATACCAGTGCTGCCATCGCGATCAACATTCCAAGAGTGACACACTCATTTTCTTCCATGGTATTTGCCCGGATGATCATCATAACAATGATTCCAAATACATAGCTGCCAAATGCAACTGCAAGGAACTGCAGCACTTCCATTTTTCTTGTCTTACACTGTATCAAAAAATTACCTGTCATTCCCACGCTACCCCTTTCATACGGTTTTCATTTTGTGTATAAAATACTCCCGTTGCTCTGTCGTCCCAGTCTTCTACACAAAATACTCTGTTTTATACCCGGACTTCATACTTCGATACAACGCGAAGCATCATGACCAGACTGACCGCATACAGCGCAGCTGCTACAACTGCACCGATCAAAAGTCCCATCGAAATGACACTGCCGGACTGTCCCTGAAACCATGCAGTCAGCGTATCCGCCAGATCGCTGCCCATAATAAAACCTGCACCAATACCCATCACAACTGCAACTGTCACAATGATGCCGACTGCTATTCCCTTTTTTCCATAACGCATCTGCAGAACAGCGCAGATCTGACCGAATGCAATACACAAAACAAATGCTTCCGCGATCAGTATATTCTTAAATCCATCCATTCTGCCTGCGGACATATATCCCGTAAAAAGGATAAACAGATATGCAGTCACCGCATAGCCCGCATATAACAGCTGCGCACCCCATGCAGCTTCCTTTCTGCCTGATCCAAATGAAAGCACCATCGGAATATAGGCTCCTCCATAACTGATCGGTCCAATATAGTTAAACATGATGCCGATCAGGACCGCAAAGAAATTAGCGCTCTGCCAGAATCCACTGTCAGCACTCTCACCCATACTGAAAAACAAACCGTACAGCAAAACAAATCCAATCAGGATGGCTGTCATCTGTATTCCATATTTTCCCCAGAAAAGCAGGTTCCTTTTTATTATCATTTTAGACTGTTCCATTTTCCATTCCTCCCGCTATTTCCTAGTCATCTAATCCGCACAGTGAAACAAATAATTTTTCCAGGCTGATCGGCTGGATCGTCACATCATAGCCCTTTGGCAGCTCCTGGCCTTCTTTTAAAAGGATCGTCACGCTCTTGCTGCGTCCCATTTTTTCCTCGTGGTGTTTCTCATAACCTTCCGCTGCCTGATCTACCACTTCCGCAAGTCCGCTGACATGATAACTTCTCTCTAGCAGATCCTGTGTATTTTCTTTCAGTAAAAGGCTGCCATCCTTGATCATGATGACCTCCTCCATCAGATCCGCTGCCTCCTCGATAATGTGTGTGGAGATCACAAAGGTACGGCCTGTTTCGGTGTATTCTTCCATCAGTTTATGGTAAAAGTACTCGCGCATCACGACATCTAACCCCGCTACCGGCTCATCTAAAAAAGTAAAATCCGCTTTGCTGGCAAGCGCCACAATGATCGTTACCATGGAAAGCATACCCTTCGACATTTTGTTGATACGCTGTTTCGTATTCAGCTCAAATTTTTCAATCAGCTCATCTGCCATTTTCTGATCCCAGTTCGGATAATAGTAAGATGCATTTTTTAAATACTCTTTTACTTTTAATGAACTGACACCACTTCCATACAGGTTGGTTGAAAGTTCTCTGGAGAAACAGATATGATCTAATGCTTTTCTGTTTTCCCATATCTTTTCGCCGTTCCAGGTCACATTTCCCTCCGTCGCCGGATTCTGTGCGGATAAAATCGATAATAATGTTGTTTTTCCAGCACCATTTCTTCCGATCAGACCATAGATCTTTCCTTTTTCCAGTGTGAAATCTATATTTTTTAAAACTTCTTTTTTCCCATAACTCTTATTGACATTGCTGCAGATGATTGCTTCCATCTTATTTTCCATTTTATCTTCCCCCTTATTGATCTGCTGACTGGATCAGTTTAATGACCTCATTTTTATCAAGTCCAATGCTTGCCGCTTCCTCTAACAATTTTTTGACATAGTGATCAAAAAATTCGTTCCGCCTGCGGTTTAAAATGTTTTCTTTTGCCCCTTCTGCTACAAACATGCCGATTCCCCTTTTCTTATATAAGATTCCTTCATCTACCAATATATTCACGCCTTTCGCCGCAGTCGCCGGGTTGATCGCATATAACTTTGCCAGCTCATTGGTACTCGGCACACGTTCTTCCTCCAGAAGAATATCCCTCAAAATATCTGTTTCGATCATTTCTGCGATCTGCAGATAAATGGATTTCTCCTGCGTTAAGATTTCATTCATGCATGGTGGCTCCTTTCTTTCAATTTCATTCCTGATAAGATTCCGTTGGCATTATGTGGTTGGTTTGTTATGTGGTTCATTACTTGTGTAACTAACCATAGCACTATGTTACGATATTGTCAACAAATTTATTCATAAAATTTAGAAAATTTCTATAACGCAAAAAAAGCAACACCATCACAACCCACCTGTCAAACAGGTCAGTCATGTGTGTTGCCTTGTCAAATAACCAAAACCGATTTATCTCATTTTTTCCATCTACGGCATCATGCTTCCTGCGTTCTGCCCCCGGCCATCCGCTCACGGATCTCCACTCCGGTCGGTGTTCCCGCAAGTCCGCCTTTTCCTGTTTCACGGATATCCTCGGACATGCTTCTTCCGATACTCCGCATCGCATCGATCACCTCATCCGGCGGAATCTTGCTGAAGATTCCCGCACTCGTCAGATCCGCCGATGTCAGTGCATTGACTGCGCCCATCACATTTCGTTTCACGCACGGCACCTCCACCAGACCGGCAACCGGATCACAGGCAAGTCCCAACAGATTTTTTAAAGCCAGTGCCGCTGCATTTGCGATCTCTTTTGCACTGCCGCCTGATAAATGCACAACTCCGCCCGCTGCCATCGCAGACGCAGAACCGATCTCTGCCTGACAGCCTCCCGCTGCACCTGCCAGAAAAGCACGCTCTGCGATCACTCCGCCGATCCCGGCTGCTACAAACAGTGCTTCCACCATTTTTTCCTCAGAATAGCCTTTTTCTTCCTGCAGACTCAAAAATACCGCCGGCACAACTCCGCACGAACCGGCAGTCGGTGCCGCGACAATACGCTTCATGCATGCATTTGACTCACTGGTCTTTAATGCCTTCTCCATGACTTTCCCGATAAAATCTCCACAGAGCAAAGTTCCCTCTGCCCTCGCCTCCATCATCTTTTTACCTTCCGTACCGACAAGTCCGCTCTCGGATTTTAATTTTTCATCATAACGCGCATCCGCATCTTTCATCGCCTGATACATCGCGCGCATCTGCTCAAATGATACATCCTCCGTGATCCCCTGCTCCCTGCAGTCGTCCTCCTGCACGATCTTCCAGAACGGTTTCCCGGATTTTTCTTCTAATTCGCATAATTCCTGTAATGATCCATACATGAAATGTTCCTACTTTCTTATGATAAATTCTACTCTTCCACAAGACTGCAATATGTCACTTTTAATATGCCCTCTAACCGCTCCAGCCATGCAAGCGATTCTTTTGGCACTTCCTGATCGCACTCTATGACCATGACGGCGCTGCCACCCCTGCTTTTCCGGTAAAGCTGCATTGTCGCAATGTTGACACCCTTGTGTGCGAGCATGGAAGTCACTTCGGTGACATGTCCCGGCTGGTCGATGTTGTGCACGATCAGTGTCGGATAATCGCCGCTGAAATTGGCAGTGATCCCGTCAAGCTCACAGATCTGTATCCGCCCGCCTCCAATCGAAGCCGCAACCACTTCGAGTGTACGCCCGGAAACACCTGTCAGATTCATTTTCACTGAATTGGGATGCACATCACCAAGATCAATCCCCTCTAAGGAAAAATCCATTCCTCTTTCGCCTGCAATCCGAAAACTGTCCGGGATTGCCGGATCATCCACCTGCATGCCCAAAAGTCCGGCGATCAGCGCCTTATCCGTGCCATGTCCCTTTCCCGTTGCAAGGAAGGAACCGTGAAAATATATTTTTGCCTCTTTTACTTCTTCCGCAAGCAGCTTACGGCTGACTCTCCCGATCTTGACGGCTCCTGCCGTATGGGAGCTGGATGGACCGACCATCACAGGTCCGATGATGTCTAACAGGTTCATATCATATCTCCGTTTCTCTCATAAGTATTTACTTATGTTTTCTATAATTTTATCCTATTTGAAGTTATATCAAATCCATGATACATTTTAATTGCTATATACACACACATTTATAGCATAGAAAAGGACAGCGTTTCCACCTCAGGAAACCTGTTCTTTTTATTTTACAGCAACAGCGTGTTCGTATCAGTCTGCCCGTGAAACATACCATCGGTTGTTTTCATCGCTCTAATCTCATCATGCCCATACCAGCGCACAATATCCATAAAATCACGGAGTGGATCATTCCATACCTTATGTGGATGATATACCAGATTTAAATTTCTTTCAAGACAAAGATCTTCCACTTTTATTTCCGCCAGACGGCCTTCTTTTAAATATTCCTCAATCAGACAATATGGCAGCACAGAAATACCAAAGCCATCTTCCACCGCCTGCACAAGTACTTTCGTGCTCCGGCTCTCCCAGAGCGGATCGATCACGCAGTCTTTTGTCCTTAAAATGGCTTCAAAACGGTCACGTACCCCGGCTCCCTTTTCCCGCAGAAGAAAATTTTCTTTTTTCAGATCCTCAAATCTGACATGCTCCTTCCCCGCCAGTGGATGATCCGGTGCCGCAACGATCAGTGTCCGGTCCTTTGCAAACGGCTCCTGGATATAGTCGGTCTCGCCGGGCAGATCTTCCATCAATCCCAGATCGATCTGATGCGTTTTTAAAAGTTCCATCAGCCGCACTGACCCGCTAACCGTTACTTTCACTTGGATATCTGGATACTTTTTTTCAAATGCACGGATAAATCCACGCAGCATTTTCACGCCGACAGAAAGGTTTGCACCGATACGGATTGTCCGCACCCCTTCCGTTTCTTTTAAATGCTGTTCCAAATCCTGATACAATCCAAGGATATGGCATGCATACTGATAGAGAAGCCTGCCGCTCTCCGTCGGCACCACTTTACGGTTATAGCGCTCTAAAAAACAGACACCGCTCTCCTGCTCTAATTCCTTGATGGTCTGACTCACCGCAGGCTGTGTCATATATAGTTTTTCGGCCGTCTTTGTCATGCTTCCCTCTTCACACACTGTACGGAAAATAGTCAGCTGTCTGTTATTCATAGGCATTGTCCTTTAACAATAAAATGTCCTTTGCATGCACTGCCAGAGCCGGCGGGATCGGTCCTGGCGAATCTTCCTGTTCTGTTTTTGCTATTTTCCACTGAAGCCACCCGCTCTCTTTCGATGGACGAAATGAAATATTCCACTCAAACGGATCCTCAATGATACGGGATTCCTCAATTTTAAAAATATTTTCCTCCTGTACAGGGTTCCTATACTTTTTAAGGCCCGTTCCCTCCTGTATCACACTCACACGAGATTCATTTGCTGCACTCTCTTTGCCAGGTATCTGCTCTGCATTCACCGGATAAAACGAATGTGCCCGGATACCAACCGCCTTTGTTTCCTCCGGAATCTCCGAAACGCAAAGGGTTATCCCCCAGCCAAGCGCTTTTATATGGTTGTTATCCACAATTTCTGCTGCAGAAATGTTCTTACATCCGGATAACACTGCCGCCGTCTTTGTTTTCGGGTTATGGAAAAATTCTTTTGTTTTCTCTATGACCTCCATTTTTCCATGGTCGATGCAGCTTACCATGCTGCACAGACGATAAACCTCATCCCGGTTGTGTGAAACAAAAAGTACCGGTTTTTGCACCTCCGCTAACATATCTCGCATTTCCTGCTCCAGCTCCCATTTCAGGTAACTGTCAAGCGCAGAAAATGGCTCATCCAAAAGCAGGATATCTGGCTCAGAAGCAATCATCCGCGCCATTGCCACACGCTGTTTCTGCCCGCCGGAAAGTTGTGCGGGGTAATGTTTTTCCAGCCCCTCTAAACGGAAACGGTTGATATAAGATCTTACTTTTTCTTCCTCCGGATGTTTTCCCATGCCGGCTTTGATATTCTGTTCGACCGTCATATTCGGAAACAGGGCATAGTCCTGAAACATATAACCGACACGCCGTTTCTGCGGGGTGAGATTGATCTTTTTTGCAGAGTCGTATAAAACTCTGCCATTTAATTCGATCCGTCCTTCGTCCGGCGTCTCAATTCCGGCTATACATTTTAGTGTCATGCTCTTTCCACATCCGGATGCCCCAAGAATCGCAAATACGCCACGCTCGGTCTCGAACGCGACGTCTAAATTAAAGTTCCCCAGCCTCTTTTTTATATTTACTTTCAGACTCATCACAGTCCTCCTGCCTCACCATCTGTCGCATATTTTATATGCTGCTTTCCTTTTTCCTCCTGACTGCCCTACCATCTGCTCACATGTTTCATATTTTTTGCCGTAATGATATTTAGTAAAAATATGACCACAAATGCAATCACTAATATCACAATCACCCAGAATCCCGCTGTCGTATAGTCGCCGTCCTGGATGACCATTGCAATTTTCTGTGAGATCGTACTCGTTTTTTTCGGAATATTTCCCGCAAGCATTGAGGTTGCGCCATACTCACCGAGAGCCCTTGCAAACGTTAAAACGGTTCCGGATGCAATACCCGGTCCCGCTGCCGGAACGACCACTTTCCAGAAAATTTTAATTTCAGGCATCCCAAGTGTCCGTGCCGCATAGATCAGATTTACATCGATCTGCTCAAACGCTGCCCTGGCATTCCGGTACATGAGTGGAAATGCGATTACCGTCGCCGCGAGGATACAGCCAAGCCATGTCTGTACCACCTTAAAATCAAATCTATCGTAAAGATATGCTCCAAACGGTCTCCTGAGGCTGAACAGCAACAGCAGGAAAAACCCGGCTACCGTCGGTGGCAGCACCATCGGCAGTGTCAGAATTCCATCTGCAACCGCCTTAACACGCGGTCCTGCTTTCACAACTTTTCGCGCTGCATAGATTCCTAAAAAAAACGAAATAATGGTTGCTACAATTCCGGTCTTTAACGAGATTAAAAGCGGACTCCAGTCAAGTCCGCTTAAATATGCTGCCAACTGACCCATAACTGCCTCCTGTTTTCATTTTAAATTTTCAGACAGCCATTTATCATCCATCTTTTATCCTGATCATTTTTGCAGCATAAAATCTACTGTCTCAATCACTGTCTTTATTGGTTTGAAAATAAACGGCTGTTTAAAAAATTTAATCTTTATTCAACATCTGTATCAAAATAGTATTTCTGGAAAATCGTTTTTGCGTCGTCTGAAGTCAGGAAATTGATAAAATCCTCCGCAGCACTCTGCTCTAACTCATCTGCTTCTTTATTGATGATCTGTGCTACCGGATAAATAACAGTTCCTGTCAGCTCATAAGGAACCACCTCTAAAATTTGAAGACGATCCTCAAAGCCGTAAGTATCTGAATAATATACGGTTCCGACTTCATTCGATCCCTCTGCAACCGCAGCCGTTACCGCACCTACATTGGCACACTCGTTAATTTCCACACCGCCAAGTGCTTCCTGGATTTCCGATGTCGTGATCTGTGAAACATCGTCCACTTTGTTCAGCATTCCTGCATTTACCATTGCCTGTCTGGTATATTTTCCAACCGGAACAGAACCGTCTGCAAGCGCAATGCTCTTTGCTTTTCCAATATCAGAAAGTCCGGTTACCTCCGTTCCACTGCCTTTCCATGTGACCACGCAGACCTGATTGTTTACAACGTTGTGTCTGGTTCCGTCAACAGCCAGTCCGTCCTCATCCTGAAGCTGATCCATCTGTTTCTGTGCTGCGGAAAAGAATACATCACAGGCTGCTCCCTCCTCGATCTGTGTCATCAGGGTACCTGAACTGTCATAACTTCCCACGATAGATACATTCGGCTGCGTTTTGTTATACTCTGCGATCAGCTCTTCCATAACCATGTTTAAACTTTTCGCTGCAAATACCGTTACCGTGGTCGCCTCAAAAGGCTCTGCTGCAGTTGTTTCTGCTGCTTCTGAAGTTTCCTCTGCCGCCTCCGTTGCTGACATATCTGCGCCTGATGATTCGTCAGCATTTGCTTCTGCACCCTCTGTCTCAGAAGATTTTTCTGCATCTGCGGAAGCCACCGTATTAGTCTCACCTGCTGACGCCTGATCCTTGTTTCCGCATCCGGCAAACATGGTCATTGCCATCGCTGCAGAAAGTAATACACACACACATTTCTTCTTCATTTGTTTTTACTCTTTTCTTTTCATTTATATTTTAAGTGCTATTAATATCATGTCTTTTTATAGATTTTAAATTTATTTTTAATTTTTTCATCTCTTTTTAGACCGCACCTCAATAAGCTGTGCTGCAATACTGATCGCGATCTCCGCCGGAGTTTCACTTCCGATTTCAATTCCAATCGGTGCTGTCACACGCGCAAGCTGTTCCTCGGTAAATCCTTCTGCCAGTAATTTATCGGTGACAAATTTTGTCTTTTTCCTGCTTCCTACAACACCAATGTACCCAGCAGGAGTCTTCAGTCCAAAGCGTTCTGCATCTGTATCACAGAGATGTCCTCTTGTAACGACCACAATGTAGTCCTCCGGGTAAATCGTAAATGTTTCTTCCAGTTTTCCAAAATCAATCAACCGTATCTCTTCCGCTCCCGGAAACAGTTCCGGCTTCGTAAATTCTTCCCTGTCATCTGAAACAATGCATCTGAAACCAAGATGTGACAACACCGGAACAAGTTCCTGCGCTAAATGCCCGCCCCCAAAAATGTATACTTTTCCATCATAAGAAAACTGTTCTGCATAGAAACGTGCTCCATCTATTTCTGTCACAGACTGATGCGCAAAAGTCTGAAACTCTGGCAGTATTTTTATTTTTCCTTCCTCTAACGGCATCAGGATCCAGAATGCTTCTCTTTTTTTTTCTGCCTCTTCCATCTGTCTGATCCATACGGCATCTTCCCGGACATCCACAAAATAAAACAGCACTGTCGCATTTCCGCCGCATGCCATTCCAAGTTCTGCAGATTTTTCCTGACCAAGATTATACTCATGCAGATAATTTTTCTTTTCCGTAAGAAGTTTTTGTCCCAGCAGCGTTGCCTGGTATTCCAGATTACCACCGCCGATCGTTCCGGTCACTCTGCCATCCTCTCCGACTACCATATAGGCACCTGCTTTTCGCGGGATTGAACCGCGTCCCGCTACCACAGTGACAAGCATACTGTTTTTATTTTCGCTGATCCTTTTCTTAAGAGTTTCCACAATTTCTTTCATAGGGCATTCTCCTTATATTGTATTTCTATCACATCACGATTCCTGCAACAGCAGTTCATCCCCAACATGAATCGTGCCGCCTTCTAACACAACTGCAAAAACACCTTCATGTGGCATGATACATTCTCCCATTCTCTGATAAATCTGGCAATGGGAGTGACATTCTTTTCCGATCTGTGTCATCTCAAGCAGCACCTTTCCGCAGCGAAATCTCGTACCGACCGGAAGATTCTTAAAATCATATCCCTCCACGATCAGATTTTCTCCAAATGCTCCGAACGCAACGTCTGCACCTTTTGCACGAAATTCTTCTATTTTTTCAAAGGAAAGCAGACTGACCTGTCTGTGCCATTTTCCTGCATGTGCATCGCCCTGGATGCCCCAGTCTTTGACAAACCCGGCTTCTTCCACCTCATGCTTTTCTGTTCCTCTTTCTTTGCTGATACAAATTCCTTTTATGATTCCCATGTATGATTGCTCCATTTTCTGATGTTTTTCATCCGTTTCATTGCAGGTATTTTCAATCCTTTATAAATACTTTGGAATTTTTGTTTCTCATATCAGTGATTGGGCGATTTCTCTATATTACTACATATTTCTACCCATTTTTGCTTACATATTCTGCTCATTTACGGTCGATTGGGCGAATGCAGTTCGTTCATGTATTTTTCGCCCATTTCTGCCATTTTCCACTCATTTCATTGCGTATTTTGGGTGTTTTTCATTTAATTATAATTAATTTCACCCATTCTCGTCAGAATTACATTTCTACCTGCATTTTCATTGTAAATCAATTCACTCCGTTGCATTATCCACCAATACGCACCATTGCATTGTGCTCTGTCATTTCAGAGACCTGTTCAAAACAATGCTCCGCTGGTTTTTCAAAAATTGCCTTTTTCATCACTTCCTGCAATGTCTGTTTTTTCCCCGGATCCCGGAGAACGGCTCTTAAATCAACGCCTTTTTCATAACAGAGGCATAGTTTTAAATATCCTTCCGAAGTGAGCCGGATGCGGTTGCAGGATCTGCAGAATTTATGATGCATGGCACTGATAAAACCGACATCCATATTTAATCCCGGAAAACGGTAGTAAGCTGCAGGACCTGCGCCATGTTTTCCGGATTGCTGCTTCTCTTCCGTGTACGACAAATCCCGGATATCTGCACTATATTTTTCGCCTTCCCTGCTTCTCACAGTTCCGGCTTCTGATACATTCCCATAGCACTCCTCGATCTGCCGAAACAATTCTTCATTGGAGCCTCCAGTATACGCTGCCCCATACCCGATCGGCATCATCTCGATAAAACGCACCGGAATCTGCACTCTATTTGTATAATCAAGAATAGATTTCCAGTCAAGATGCTGATAATGCACGGTATTAATCTTTACCGGAATTTGTGCTTCTTTTGCAGCATTGATTCCTGCCAACACTGCATTTAATTCATCCCGTCCCGTCAGTCTTTGAAATTCTGTTTCATCCAAAGTATCAAGACTGACATTCACACTGTCCAGTCCAGCCTCTTTCAAAGCCTTTGCATACTCTGCAAGCAGAACCCCATTTGTGGTCATTCCAACCGTTTCAATGCCGGAAACATTTTTTATTTTTTCTACCAGATCCACACAGCCGCGGCGCACTAACGGTTCCCCGCCGGTCAGGCGGATATGCCGGATTCCAAGCGCTGCCGCCGCCTCTGTCACCTGAACGATCTCCTCGTAGGTCAGCAGATTTTCCATATCTGTCGTCTCTATATCACCCGGCATACAATACTTACAACGCAGATTGCAGCGGTCGGTAATGGAGATTCTCAAGTAGTCGATCTCCCTGCCTGCCTTATCTTTCATAGACTCATTTACCAGCCCTTTCCAAATCCACAATTCGGGTAAATACAGTGGTCACAGTTTAGGCAGAGTCCCCCTTCTCCAAGCGCTGCAAGCTCTTCTGCTGTCACTTTATCATCAGCCATAATGCGTGGCAGTACCAGATCAAAGATTGTGCGCTTTGCATACATCACGCAGCCCGGCAGACCAAGGATCGGAACATTTCCGTTGTAATAGGAAATCAGAAACATCGCTCCCGGCAGTACCGGTGCACCGTAAGAAATGATCTCTGTCCCCGTGTTTTTGATTGCAAGCGGGGTTTTATCATCCGGATCCACACTCATGCCTCCGGTACAGATCACAAGATCTGCCCCTGCCTCGATCGCCGCAAGACATCCATCCGTAATCTTTTGATTATCATCATCAAAAGTTTCATGAAAAATGACTTCTGTATCATATTCTGCCAGCTTTTCCCGGATGACCGGTGTAAAAGTATCTTCGATCCTTCCATGATAAACCTCATTTCCGGTCGTGATGATCGCAGCTTTTTTCTTATGGAATGGCTTTAATGTAAAAATCGGGGCATCCGCACAAATTGCTTTTACACGTTCCATTTTATCTTTTTTGATGACAAGTGGAATAATTCTGGTTCCTGCAAGCTTGTCCCCCGCCTTCACCGGTGTATTTCCGTGGCGGCTGGCGATCATCATTTCACCGAAGCTGTTCACCTTTTTCAATTTTTCTTTGTCAACTTTTAACAGTCCGTTGCAGTCTGCAATCAGCTCAATTTTTCCCTCCTTAACATCTGACGGATGCATATGGTCGTTTTTACACATCTCATAAAGGATCTGCGCTGCTTCATTTTCATGAAGAATCGTGTCATCTTTTTCCCAGATGTAAATATGATCTTTTCCGACACTCAGAAGTACCGGGATATCTTCCTCCGTGATAATGTGCCCCTTGCGGAAAACCGCATCTTTTGTGACACCTTTAATGATCTGGGTAATGTCGTGGCAGAGAACCTGACCGACCGCATCTTCTGTTTTTATCAGTTTCATGAAGCGTATGCCCCTTTCTGTTTTTATGATAAAATATTACTGCCAAATGCGCAGACAACCTCAAGCACACTGCCCGCAATGCAGCGTGCTTTATCCGAAATGGTGAAACAATTTGACAGCTCACTTTTACGCGGATCAATGTCCGCGATCTTAAAGCCTTTTGTAGCCGGGTATCCATCACGGATCAGTCCACGGATAATGCCGGGTATCGTGGCGGTCACGGAATATCTGCGATTTTCTTTTTCATCCGCGATATAGGCGATTTCTTCGCCCTGCTCCACGATATCACCGATCTTGTGCACATTATAAAGGATTCCTTCCGCTCCCGCATGAATCACACGCTCTGCCGTATAACCGCCAATATTGCCTGGGATTCCGGTATTTGGAATGGCTGATCCCTCACGGATAATTCGACCAAGGTTATGCCCACGCATGGTCTCGATGACGATATCGACATCTACCCCCGCCGTAAATCCAGGACCTAATCCCACCGTGAGCGGTGCCATAGAACGGTTCGTTCCAAGATTTTTCTTGGCTAAGATCGCATCTACGACCACATCCGGTTTTAATGCCGTAATACTTGCTCCATCCGGATCTACAATCAATGGGACTTTCCCGGTATCGATCACTTTTTTTGCCTCTGCAGTATCTTTGATCAGCACTGCTTCCATGCCCTCTACCGTGGCGCTGCCCTCATAAACTGCCTCACAGACGGCTACCTGACGGCGGATTGCTGCCGGATGCTCTGTTTCAAGCACCAATACCGGAAATCCTGCCGCCCAGAGTCTGTGAATGGTTCCGGTGGCAAGATCACCGCCGCCTCTTACTATGATGAATGGTTTCTGTCTCATGTATTTTCCCTCTTTTAAACACTCCTGTTTTCTCAGGCAATCCCTCAAATCACCAGTTCAACACTCTGATCTGTTTCGATTCCAAATGTATGGATCTGCTCTTTTTTCTGTTCATATTCTGCCGGTTCCATCCGCCACGCAAGACCGCAGTCTGCAGAAAGCTGCCTTGGCACAGGAATCAGACGTCCGTTGATATGATTTTCCCCGCAGTATTTTTCCATTGCCATCGCCGCTGAAGTTGTATGAAACGTAATAATCCTGTAATTTTTCTTTTCTCTCATATATTTATACCGGAATTTTTTCTCGATTTTTCTTGTAATAAAGAGTCGCTTGCGACTCTTTCGCGCTCGAGCGGTGCTGTTTACAGCTAACTTCTACTCCGCGAGATGCGCATCCCGCCCGGAGGGCTTTTTAATTCATAGGACGTAATTTCCTATGAATTAAAAATATTTTTTACAGCACACCAACATAAATTTCTTTTTCTGCTTTGGGAATGATCTCTCCAACAATGGCTGCCGGATGTCCCGCCTGTTTTAATTCCTCGAAAAGCGCTTCCGCCTGCTGGCTTTCCACCGCGATCAGAAGTCCTCCGGAAGTCTGCGGGTCAAACAGCACTTCCTCCATGGCAAACGATACATTTTCAAATGATACAAATTCGCCTACATGATTGCGGTTTTTCTGTCCTGCTGCCGTCAGTAAAAACTCATCTGCGTAATCGAGCGCTTCCTTTATGACCGGGATCTGATCTGCAAAAATACGGCAGGACAATTTTCCATCCATCATTTCATGCAGATGTCCTAAAAATCCAAATCCTGTCACATCCGTGCATGCGTGGATCTCATACGAATGGCAGATATGGGAAGCTGATTTATTTAACATAGTCATGGATGCAACCGCCTGTTCCATCGCCGCGTCCGATGCCTCTTTCACGCGGTTTGCAGTACAGACGATCCCGACGCCAAGCTTTTTGGTCAGGATCAGTTTATCCCCCGGTCTTCCCTGATTATTGGGATAAATCTTATCCGGGTGCACGGTTCCCATAACAGAAAGTCCGTATTTCACATCCGCATCAGCGATCGAATGACCACCCGCAAGCGTTCCACCAGCTTCAATGACTTTCTCGGATCCCCCGCGCATGATCTCCCCCAAAACATTCAGATCCATGCTCTCAGGAAAACATACGATATTTAACGCCGTTTTTACCTCGCCGCCCATCGCATAGATATCACTGAGCGCATTTGCCGCAGCAATTTTACCAAAAGTGTATGGATCATCCACCATCGGCGGGAAAAAATCGAGCGTCTGTACGATTGCCGTATCATCAGAGATACGGTAAACTGCCGCATCATCCTTGCTATCGTAGCCGATCAACAGATTCTCATCCGCCGGTCCTTTAGGCAGACGCTCTAACACCCTGCTCAAAATCCCTGCTCCAAGCTTTGCGGTGCAGCCGCCACCCTTGCAAAATATGATTTTTTCGTCTTTCTGCTGTTCCATCTGCACGCCTCCAAAAAATTATTGCACTCAAAAATAAGTTCATCTTCACAGATACGCAATCCTGCCTGTCCATGCAGCTTTTTTCTTCAAAGCTTATCCCGCCGCGATCTCCCTCACAGCTTTCACTGCAGTATCCACTTCCTCTTCCGTATTTAAATGGGAAAAGCTGAACCTTACCGCCCCCTGCTCTTTTGTTCCAAGTGCTTCATGCATCAGTGGGGCACAGTGCGCACCGGCGCGGACGGCGATCTCATAGTCCTCCCAGAGCCAGTCGCTCACACTGCCGGAATCTATATCTCCGATATTTAATGTGACAACTGCCACTCTGTTTTTTGTTGTAAAATCTCCATAAATCTTTACCCCGGAAATGTCTTTGACGCCGTTATAAAAACGCTCTGCCAGCGCCATTTCACGCCCGTAGATCTTATCAATACCGGTCTTTTGCAGATATCCCAAAGCCGCATACAATCCGGCGATTCCATGTCCGTTTAAAGTTCCCGCTTCAAGCAGAGTCGGCATTTCTTTTGGCTGTGTTCTGCTGTAACTTTGGACTCCGGTTCCTCCTGCGAAAAGCGGCCGGATTTCCACACCTTTTCGCACATAAATTCCTCCGGTTCCCTGTGGACCAAATAATCCTTTATGACCGGTAAAACAGAGTACATCGATATTTTGTTTCTGCACATCGATTGGAAGGACTCCCGCCGTCTGGGCGGCATCAACGACAAACAGCAAATGATGCTTTTGTGTAAATGCTGCAATCTGCTCTAAATCTGTCACATTTCCAGTCAGATTTGACGCATGCATGATTACAACCGCTTTCGTTTCCGGCTCATATGCATTTTCCAGTTCATCGTATGCGATCCGCCCCTTAGAATCTGCCGGAAGATAGGTTACTTTCACACCGCGCTGCTCCATCAGATACAATGGACGCAATACCGAATTATGTTCACAGACTGACGTGATCACATGATCTCCCGGTTCAAACAATCCCTGGATTGCAATGTTTAACGACTCTGTCACATTGGCGGTAAACGCAATACGGGATGCATCCTCCGCATGAAATAAATCTGCAAGCCGCTCTCTGGTCCCATAAATGATCCTCGACGCATCCAGTGTTGCCGCATGCGCTCCTCTTCCTGCATTTCCAATTGTATGAAATGCCGCCATGACGGCATGTTCCACTTCCGGTGGTTTTGGAAATGTAGTTGCCGCATTATCCAGATAAATCATGGTTTTACAATGTTTCCTGCCTGTGTCATTTTTTCAGCGATGACATACATATTCGTTACACTTCCCACCTGAAGTTTGTCCGTAAGACCATAGTGATTCAGACATGTTCCACAGGTTAAAATCTCTACTCCCTGTGCCTCTAATGATTTTAAATCCTCTAACGTCGGCGACTCCTCACAGGTCAGCTTTGCACCTCCGTTATAGAAAAGGATGGTCTGTGGCAGCACATCCTGCTCTGTGAGTGCATAAATAAATCCTTTGATAAGTACTTTTCCAAGTTCTTCATCGCCCTCACCCATATGATCTGCGGAGATCACAACAACCGTGTTTCCATGGATCGCATTTGGAGCACAGTTTTCTTCTTTTTCTGTCTCTGCCGCATCGTTTGCCGACAGTGCTGTGTTCCCTGCTGCCGCCTCTTCCCCGATCTCCATCGTCACTTTATACTGTCCGTCTGAAATCTTTTCTGACTTTACGCCATAACCTTTCTGGTTTGCCATCTTTGTCAGGTTCTGAACTGCGATCTCATTGTCCACCAGTGTCTCCACAACACCTGCACCATTAAGCTCTTTGATTGCATTTTTTGTTTTTACTACCGGAATCGGGCAGGTATCTCCCATTGCATTTACTGTAATCATAGTTATTTCCAGCCTTTCTGTTCTGATATTCCGTTCCACAAAAAAGGACATTACGGATCACTCCTGTAACGCCCTCGTTATTTTTTCTTAAGTATAACATTATTCCCAGAGAATGAAAAGATATTATTCAGCGAAGAACTCTATGCATTTCAGGTGCTTTCCAGCATAAAGAGCGTTATCATCTCCGTGCACACTCCCCATCTCTCCCTAACAGGATATCCATCCCATGTTCCAGCGAATCTAAGATATAAGTCAGGCTCTCCTCCACCGCCTTCGGACTGCCCGGCAGATTTACGATCAGTGACTGTCCACGGATCGCACTCGCACCACGGCTTAACATAGCGCGTTTTGTGATCGTCATGCTGTAGGCGCGGATTGCCTCCGCAATTCCCGGTGCATTCCGGTCACAAACCGCAAGCGTTGCCTCCGGTGTCACATCCCGCATGGAAAATCCCGTCCCGCCTGTCGTTAAGATCAGATTGCATTTACATTCATCCGCAAGATGGATCATTTCCTGTTCCAGTTCTTCCTGCTCATCCGGCAGCACTTTATAGGATACGACCTCGTAGTTTTCTGCCGGGAGAATCTCTCTGATCCTTCTTCCGCTGATATCCTCACGCTCTCCTTTGGAACCCTTATCGCTTGCTGTTATAATTCCTACTGTATATTTATTGTCCATATCATGTTTTCCTTTCGTCCTGTTTTAACACAACATTGTATATTTTGTCTTTCAGAAATCTTTGACACAGCTTTCAATCGCTGCATGATTCTTCACACACATAATGCCCGCTCTTGCCGCCATCCTTCTCCATCAGATGAATATCAGTAATCCGCATTCCACGGTCCATCGCCTTGCACATATCGTAAATGGTCAATAGCGTCACACTCACGCCTGTCATTGCCTCCATCTCCACACCGGTCTTCCCGATACAGGAAGTTTTACAAAATGCTTCGATCGAATGCTCCTCATCATGCATCTCATAGCGGATCTCACAGTCCGTCAATGCAATGATATGACACAACGGGATCAGTTCCGAATTTTTCTTCGCCGCCATGATCCCGGCAATACGCGCCACCCCAAGGACATCTCCTTTTTTTGCGGTGTGTCCCTTGATTGCCGCATATACCTCCTTATTGACATATATTTTCCCGGCTGCCACCGCCACACGGTAGGTGTCATCCTTCGCATGAACATCTACCATGACAGCATTTCCTTCCTTATTGAAATGTGTAAACTCACCCATACGCAGCGCTCCTTTCCCAATTCAACATTTTCCTACACTGCTGTCTCCACATGCCTGTACAGACAGCGTCTTCCTATATCTGTGACTGCTCTATTTATTTTCTTTCCTTATTATAAATAGAACTTCTGCACACATGCAATCCCTATTTTCTTCCTGTTTTTGCCTGTTTTGGACATATTTTGTTCATTTTTTATTCATATTCCATAGAAAAACACAGATTGTTCATTCTTTTTTATTCATCTTTCCGATTGATTTTTTACCTGAGAAGCGATATATTCTCTTAGTGTCAAAAATAAGATTTTTACACACCTTTTACAAAATACTGGAAATGACAGCATTTCCGTTTACAGATAGACAGTTTGATATTACATGAAACTTTGGGAGGTCACTATGAAAGAAAAATTACAGTTTTGTCTTGATAAGATTTCTCTTATCCGCTCAAAATTACCAAAGAAAAAACCGCACAGCGAAAAATATTATAAAATGATTGCATTTTTAAACAAATATTCCTTAGTATTTCATTTTATTTTAGCATGCGTGCTGACGTTCGCAATTGAAGTGATTTCAAGAAGAGATTTCCTTTCTACCATCTCTTTCTTACATAATCACACACTAGCTTACCTTTACAACGCATTTATCGTATTTGCTTCGCTCTCGATCGTATATCTGTTCCGGTGCAGGGCACAGCTGCGTGTACTAATCAGCGGTTTATGGCTGTTCCTTGGTACGATCAACGGTCTGATCCTTTCAAACCGTGTTACACCTTTCAGCTATACTGATTTAAAATGTATCTCTGATCTGTTCGCAATGCAGAACACAAACTACTTTACCGCAGAAGAGGCAACTCTTGTCGTTGGCGTTGTCGTTGCATTTTTCGTATTTTTAGGTTTCTTTTTTGCAAAAGGGCCAAAATATCAGGGAAAACGTCATTTTGTATTAGGTCCGGTTTCGATTGCTGCTTTACTTTTAGTCGGACTTCCGATTACTACACAGGCTGCACAGGGTTCTAACATCCTTGCTTCCTATTTTTCCAATATCGCTCAGGGTTATGCCGATTATGGTTTTGTATACGGTTTTTCCACCAGTGTGGTTGGCCGTGGTATGAGCAAACCGGATGATTATTCTGAGGAAACGGTCGATGCGATCGAAACTCTGGTTAATTCTTCCAAAGAACAGACCACTGTTTCTAAAGGCAGCGAACCGAATATCATCTGTGTACTGTTAGAGTCATTCGCAGATCCTTACGAAGTAAACTTTTTAAATATGTCCGAAGATCCGATCCCGAATTTTCACAATTTAGAGAGCAATTACTCCACCGGATATCTTACCGTTCCGGTTGTCGGCGCAGGTACTGCAAACACAGAGTTTGAAGTTTTAACCGGTATGAGCATGCAGTATTTCGGAACCGGTGAGTACCCTTACAAAACCATCTTAAAACAGACAGACTGCGAAAGTATTGCATCTGACCTGTCAAAGATCGGTTACGGAACACATGTAGTTCACAATAATACCGCGACTTTCTACAGCAGAAACAACGCTTTTTCCATGATGGGATTCGATACCTTTACCAGTAAAGAGCTGATGAACATCACACAGTACACACCAAACGGCAACTGGCCAACGGATGATGTACTGGTTCAGGAAACTGTAAAAGCCTTGGATTCCACAAAAGACCAGTCCGATTTTGTATATACGATCACCGTAGAAGGCCACGGTGATTACCCGACCGAAAAGATCTTAACGGATCCGGCAATTAAAGTTACCGGCGCAGCAACAGAAGAATCAAACAATCAGTGGGAATATTACGTAAATATGATCCATGAGGTAGATGATTTCATCGGCGATCTGATCTCCGCTGTTGACCGTCGTGGTGAGGATACCATCGTTGTTATGTTCGGTGATCATCTTCCTACCATGGGACTTTCTGATTCTGATATGAAATCCGGTGATATTTTCAAGACAAAATACATCACCTGGAATAACATGGGACTTCCAAAAGAGGATGCTGATCTTACAGCATACCAGCTTCTCTCCCAGATCACAGATCAGGCTGGTATCCATGAAGGAACCATGTTTAACTATCATCAGACACAGCGCAATTCCGAGACATACTTAAATGGTCTTGAAAATCTGCAGTACGATTTACTTTACGGTAAAAGATATACCTACGGTGGCGAAGATCTCTATCCTGCTACCGACCTTCAGATGGATGTGGAGGATGTTACAATTTCCAATCTCCGCAAAAATTCTGACCGCAATATCCTGGCTGTTTACGGTTCAAGATTTACCAAGAATGCAAAGATATTTGTAAATGGTGAGAAAGTTCCTACTAACTATATTTCTTCTGCACTGGTAACCACAAGTCTGGATAACGTAAAAGATGGCGATACGATCAGTGTCAATGTCCTCGGTTCAAAAGGAATCCTGCTTCGTGCCGGAGCAGACGAGGTTGTCTATGAGGATCCGGATGTGATCCATGAGACAGAGACGGAAGATCCGACCGAAACAACCGAAGTACCAGTCCCTGCATCCACATGGAATCTGAACATGCCTTCTTCGGAAAAGACAGATATGAAATCTTCTGAAAGCACGGAAGTGAAATCTTCCGAAAATACGGAGGTGAAATCGTCCGAAAATACGGAGGTGAAATCGTCCGAAAATACGGAGGTAAAATCGTCCGAAAATACGGAGGTAAAATCGTCTGAGAGTACTGAAGTGAAATCGTCTGAGAACACTGAGGTAAAATCCTCTGAAAGTACAGAAATGAAATCCTCTGAAAGTACTGAAGTGAAATCTTCCGAAAATATCTCTGACACACTTGGCAGATAGCTTTATTAAAAAATCAAAATAACAGACAAGTCCGATATGTGGCAAGATGCTGCTATTGGGCTTGTTTTTTTGCAAAATAATTTTGATTACATTATGTCCTGTGTTAAAATGGAATCAATAAATCGGAGTTTCAGGAGGAAAATCATGAGCAGTAGGGGAATTTTTATTTTAGCGATTACAT
>OLQT01000234.1_pt1 | contig 44981 bp, 39 predicted proteins | sample 1672651 | NCBI WGS metagenome assembly OLQT01 (sample SAMEA3136709, study PRJEB25190) | human gut metagenome | biome: human gut; feature: human-associated habitat; material: faeces | place: Austria | collected 2013 | reverse complement strand
GGGAGGCGGACTGCGCCGCCTTCCGCGCCGGGCTCACGCTGCGCGACGGAACGGTCTGCCGCCCGGCTTATCTCCGCCCGCTCGGCCCCGGCCGCAGCCTTGTGGCCGTGTGCGAAGGAAAGTACCATCAGGTGCGCCGGATGCTGGCCAGCCGCGGCATGCCGGTCACGGCGCTTCGTCGAATTGCCGAGGGCGGACTCGAGCTTGGAACGCTCCCAATGGGAATGACACGCGAGCTGACATGCGGCGAAATTCGACTTTTGGAAACTGTGGATTTTGACGAAGCCTATCTGGAAAAACTTGAACAAAAAATTAGAAATATGCTCTGAAAAACTGGATAATTTAACGAAAAAGTCGGAATCTTCCATAAAAAAGTACCTATGATTTGAAATAAAATGCCGAAAACCTATTGCATTCTGCCGAAAAAAATAGTATGATACTAGCATAATTTTGCCGAATATCGACACTTTGTCTTTGGCGTAAGGAGGACGGCTTATGTCAAGTCGTATGTTTCAGGGCGTACTGCTCCAGCTCAGCGAAGCCGCACAGACCACCATCGGTGTGATCGATGCAGAAGGGAATGTCATCTCCTGCAGCGATACCACGCTCATCGGCGAAAAGTGGCCGGATGCTGCAACGGCGGTGGCCGCCATGCTGGAGAACCCGGTGCGTGAGGAGCCGTATACGTTCTACGCGCTCAAGGGCTGGAACCCTGCCTATGGCTACTCCGCCTTTGTGCTCGGAACGGACGCGCAGGCCGAGATGCTTGTGCGCATGACGCAGGTCTCCCTGAATTCCGCAAAGGCCTACTATGAAGAAAAGCACGACAAGGGGACCTTCGTCAAGAACATCATCACGGACAATATCCTTCCGGGCGACATCTATATCCGCGCGAAGGAGCTGCATTTCCCGACGGAGCTGCCGCGCGCGGTCTATCTCGTCCGGCAGGTCGGCCGTTCGGACGTGGCCGTCGTGGAGCTGCTGCAGAGCATGTACCCCGACACGCAGCAGGACTTTGTCATCAATGTCAACGAGACGGATATCGCGCTCGTGCGTCAGGTCCCGGCGGACACGACGGGCGAGGAGCTGACCCGCGTCGGCCGCACGATCGAGGAGCGGCTGAAGTCCGAGCTGTTCGTGCGCACGACCATCGGCATCGGCACGATCTCCGAGCATCTGCGCGAGCTGGCCGATTCCTACAAGGAGGCGCAGGTCGCCATCGAGGTCGGCAAGGTCTTCGATACCGAAAAGACCGTCATCAATTATGAAAACCTTGGCATCGGCCGCCTGATCTATCAGCTGCCGACCACGCTGTGCGAGATCTTCCTCTCCGAGGTCTTCCGCAAGAATTCCATCGAGTCGCTCGATCAGGAGACGTTGTTCACCATCAACATGTTCTTTGAGAACAGCCTGAACGTCTCCGAGACCTCCCGCAAGCTGTTCGTCCACCGCAATACGCTGGTCTACCGTCTGGAGAAGATCAAGAAGCTCACGGGTCTCGACCTGCGCGAGTTCGACGATGCCATCATCTTCAAGGTCGCCCTCATGGTCAAGAAGTATCTGGCCTCCCGCGACAACCGTATGATCTGATCTTCCGCGGAACGCTGCACGGCTGCAGCGCCGTTGGTACGGACATTTCAATATTTAATAATAGTTGAGTAAGAAACTGGTGTGATTTATGATCGATTTGGTAAACGTCACAAAAACATATGAGACCGGCACGCACGCGCTCAACGGCATCGATATGCACATTGATGACGGCGAGTTCGTGTTTCTGGTCGGTCCGTCCGGCTCCGGCAAGTCCACCATCATCAAGCTGTTGACGGCGGAGCTCAAACCGACGTCCGGCTCGGTGCTGGTTAACGGCTATCAGCTCGAGTCCATCAAGCGCGCGTCCATCCCCTATATGCGCCGCACGCTCGGTGTCATTTTCCAGGACTTCCGCCTCATTGAGAACAAGACGGTCTATGAGAACGTCGCGTTCGCCATGCGCGTCATCGGCGCAGCGCCAAAGGAGATCAAAAAGCGCGTGCCCTATGTGCTGGAGCTGGTCGGGCTGGAGAACAAGGGCCGCCGTCTGCCGAACGAGCTGTCCGGCGGCGAGCAGCAGCGTGTGGCCATTGCCCGCGCGCTCATCAACAATCCGACGATGATCATCGCCGATGAGCCGACCGGCAACCTCGACCCGCAGCGTTCGTTTGAGATCATGCTCCTGCTCGAGCAGATCAATGCGCTCGGCACGACGGTCATGGTCGTTACGCACGAAAAGGGCCTGGTGGACCGCTTCACCAAGCGCGTGGTCGCCATCGACGAGGGCAGAGTCGTCAGCGACGGAATGGACGGGTATTACAGCTATGAAGCACAATAATTTCAGCTTTCTCGTTGGCGAGGGCACGAAGGCGATCTTCAAGCATGGCTTTATGTCCTTTGCCGCAGTCTGCATCACCGTGGCCTGCCTCGTGATCGTCACGAGCTTCGGCCTTATCACCTATAACATCGGCCTGATTGTCGATGATCTGCAGAAGGAGAACGAGGTCCTCATCTGCATCGACGAGAGCTACACCGAGGCCGAGGCCAAGAGCGTCGGCTCCCGTATCAATCTGATCGACAATGTCGCGGATGCCCGCTTCATCTCCCGCGAGGAGGCTCTGCAGACGTTCGTCAAGGAATATGACGCCGTCATGTACGACGGCGTGACCGCCGAGACCATGCGCGACCAGTACATCGTCACGCTGGAGGACAACTCCAAGCTGCAGGAGACCATCGACGCGCTGAAGCAGGTGCCCGGCGTTGCGACCATCTATTCCGATCCGACGGTCGCCAACGCCATGTCCACGATCCGCAACGTGCTGTCCATTGTTTCGGCCTGCATCGCGGCCGTGCTGCTCATCGTGTCGCTCATCATCATTTCCAATACGATCAAGCTTGCCATGTTCGACCGCCGCGAGGAGATCGCCATCATGCGCATGGTCGGCGCAACGAACGGCTTTATCCGTCTGCCGTTTGTGGTCGAGGGGTTTATCCTCGGCCTGTTGGGCGCCGTGTGCTCGTTCTTCCTCGAATGGGGCCTGTACGAGGCCATCCGCGGCGCCATTGCCAGCTCCGGTCAGCTCAGCTTCCTCCACGTCGTCTCGTTCAGCACGGTCGTTCTGCCGGTCGCGCTGGTGTGCGTGGTCACGGGTCTGCTGATCGGCGTTGTGGGCAGCCTGATGTCCATCCGGAAATTCCTGAAGGTCTGAAATACGCGCACAGGAGGGTATACTATGTATAAGTACAGAAGAGTCATCATCTCCGTCATCGCGCTGCTGCTGGCCGCTGCGATCCTGACAGGTCTGCTTGTTACGGTCTTCGCGGCCAATTCCGCGGATATCCGCACGGAGATCAGCGGCCTGGAATCGAAGCAGGATGAGCTTGACCAGAAGAAGCAGGAGCTCGAGGCACAGATCGCCGCAAACAACACCCAGACGCTCAATGTCGTGGAGCAGAAGGCGCAGATCGATCAGGAGATCGAGCTGACGCGGCAGGAGGTCGAGAATCTGAACGAGCAGATCCGTCAGTACAATCTGCTCATCGCCGAAAAGCAGGCGGAGCTTGATCAGCTCCAGACCGATCAGAACGACCTGCTCGACCGCTATAAGCAGCGCATCCGCGCCATGCAGGAGCAGGGCGACGTGTCGTACTGGTCCATCATCTTCGGCGCAAAGACGTTCTCCGAAATGCTCAACCGCGTTTCCATGGTCGAGGAGATTGCTCAGAGCGACCAGCGTATGCTCGAGAACATGCGCCAGATCGCCACGGAGGTCCTCTCCGCCAAGGAGGAGCTGGCAGGGGAGAAGGTCTCTCTCGAGGAGAAGAAGACTGAGCTTGCCAGCGCGCAGGAGACGCTCACGGCCAAGCGCGCCGATTCCGACGAGCTGCTGCAGGAGCTTGTCTCCGATGCAGACCTGCTGCGCGAGACAAACGAGACCTATGAGGCCATGCTCGAGGATCTGACGGAGCAGATTGCCGAAAAAGAAAAGGAATACACCGATGCCAAGCGCGCTGAGGAAGAAGCTGCCAAGAACAACAATAACGGCGGAAATAACAACAATGGCGGCGGCAATAACGGCGGCAACAACGGTGGCAACAACGGCGGCGGCAATGGCGGCGGCAATGGCGGCGGCAATGGCGGCGGCAATGGCGGCACAAACGCCGGCGGCTTCCTCTTCCCGCTTCCCGCAGGCAGCGGCGTCGTCATTACATCCCCGTACGGTTACCGTTATCACCCGATCGACGGTGCCTATCGCTTTCACAACGGCGTTGACCTTGCCGTTGCGCAGGGTACGCCCGTCTATGCTACGAAGAGCGGTACGGTCACGACCGCAACGTTCTCATCCGGCTATGGTTACTATGTCACGATCAACCACGGCGACGGCTTCTCGTCGCTCTACGGCCACATGACGCACTATACCGTCTCGTCCGGCGACTATGTCAATCAGGGCGACCTCATCGGCTATGTCGGCTCGACCGGTTACTCCACCGGCCCGCACCTGCATTTCACGATGTTCTACAACGGTGCCACCGTCAACCCGATGGACTATGTCAGCATCCGCTGAGATCGGATGCTGCCCCCGCTCCGGCGGGATCCGCGTGAAAAAGCCTCGCAGAATTCGCCGCCTGCCGACGGCGAATCAGCCTGAATCAATTTCTCCGACACTCTCACCCCGCTTCGGCGGGGTGTCGGCCGTAAAGGAGGACCTATGGAACCAAATGAGACTCCCATGGGACCGGAGGAACTCCGTCCCGAACCCCAAAAACCAAAGAAAAAAGTCCTGCCGTATGTCGTCTGCTGCCTTGCCACGGCCGTGGTCGTATTCGCACTGACGTTTGCGGGCATGACGCTGCTGCAGAGCAGACAGAAGAGCACGTCGGATGATGACTATCTTGCCAAGGTGCAGGAGGTCGTGGCCCTGCTCGACGCACGCTATGTCGATGGGCTGGATCATACAAAGCTCGGCGACGAGTTGGCCGCCGCTGCCGTGTCTACGACGGGCGACCGCTGGAGCTATTACATCAGCGCCGGTGAGCTTGCGGCTTATCAGGAACAGAATGCCAACGCCTATGTCGGCATTGGCGTGACCATTCGCTTGGAAAACGAGGACGATGCCGGATTCACCGTTGCCTCCGTCACACCGGGCGGCCCTGCCGAGGCAGCCGGGCTGCAGATCGGCGATATGCTCCTTGCCATAGACGGCGCCAATATGAAGGAGCTCGGCATGGAGGAGGCCCGCAACCGCGTCCGCGGCGAGGAGGGCACGAGCCTGACGCTCACGGTGCAGCGCGGCGGCGAGACGTTCGACGTCACGGTTACGCGCGCGACCATCGAGGTCGAGGTCGTCCGGGCTGAGCTGCTGGACGGAAATGTCGGCTATCTGAAGATCAACAATTTCGATTCCGGCTGTGCCGAAAAGTCCATTGCCGCCATCGAGTCCCTGCGGGAGCAGGGCGCAACGTCTCTGCTCTTTGACGTCCGCTTCAATCCGGGTGGCCACAAGGATGAGCTTGTGGAGCTGCTGGATTATCTCCTGCCGGAGGGCCCGCTGTTCCGCTCCGTGGACTATAAGGGCAACGAGGATATCGATTATTCCGATGCTGCCTGTGTCGAGCTGCCGATGGCCGTTCTCGTGAACGGAGATTCCTATTCTGCCGCCGAGTTCTTTGCTGCGGCGCTGCAGGAATACGGCGTCGGCACCGTCGTCGGCACGCAGACGGTCGGCAAGGCAAATTATCAGCAGACCTTCGTCCTGAGCGACGGCTCCGCCGTCGCCGTTTCGACAGGCCATTATCAGACCCCGCACGGCGTCACGCTGGCGGGCGTCGGCATCACGCCGGATATCCCGGTCGAGGTCGATGACGATACCTACCTGAAAATTTACTCCAATGCGCTCGAAAAAAGCGAGGATGCGCAGCTGCAGGCGGCCATCGCGGCCCTGACGCAAGGAAACCCTTGACAAGTGCGGCGGCAATCCTCTATAATCACAACGAATGAACGGGCTTTGCCTGATTTTGGGAGGAACATGGAATGGCAAAAGAATTTAAGCTGACCAGAGAACGTCTGAAGGAGCTCGAGGAAGAGCTCAATTATCTGAAAACCACGCGCGAGAAGGAAGTCGCGGAGCAGATCAAGGAAGCCCGCTCCTTCGGCGACCTTTCCGAGAACAGTGAATATGATGAAGCGAAAAATGAGCAGGCCAAGCTGTATGGCCGCATCGCAGAGGTCGAGAACATCCTGTCCCATGCTGTCGTGATCGATGAGAGCGCCGAGCAGGAGCGCGCCGGTGTCGTCGGCCTTGGCTGCACCGTGAAGGTCCGCGACCTTGATCTGGAGGAAGAGGCGACGTATGCTATCGTCGGCTCGCAGGAGGCCAACCCCATGGAGTCTCGCATTTCGGACGACTCTCCGTTCGGCCGCGCCATGCTTGGCAAGCACATTGGCCAGACCGTCGAGGTCGAAGCTCCGGTCGGCACGATCCGCTTTGAGATCCTTTCCGTAGAACGATAACACAGGAGGAATACCGTGGCTAAGAATACCCAGCAGCCCGAGCTTTCCATGGTCGATCAGGTCCGTATCCGCCGGGAAAAGCTCGCGCAGCTTCAGCAGGAGGGGCAGAATCCCTTCGCACAGACAAAGTTTGAATTTACCAGCAACAGCGCCGAGATCAAGAAAAACTTCGAGCAGATGGAGGGAAAGGAAGTCTCCGTCAGCGGCCGCCTGATGACGAAGCGCGGCATGGGCAAGGTCATGTTCTGCGATCTGCAGGACGCTGCCGGCCGGATCCAGATCTATCTGAAGATCGATGAGATGGACGAAGCGATGTTCGAGCGCTGCCGCAAGCTCGACATCGGTGATATCGTCGGTGTGCACGGCGATGTGTTCCGCACGCAGCGCGGCGAGATCTCCGTGCGCGCGCACGAGGTCGTCCTGCTTGCCAAGGCTCTGCTGCCGCTGCCGGACAAGTTCCATGGTCTGACGAATCTCGAGACCCGCTATCGCCAGCGCTATGTGGACCTCATCGTGAACCCCGACGTTAAGGACACGTTCGTGAAGCGCAGCCTCATCCTGCGCGAGCTGCGCAGCTTCCTCGATGGGCGCGGCTTTCTCGAGGTCGATACCCCGATCCTGACGCCGTTTGAGATCGGCGCGTCTGCGCGCCCGTTCTATACCCACCACAACACGTTGGATATGGATATGGTCCTCCGCATCGAGACGGAGCTGTACCTCAAGCGCCTCATTGTCGGCGGCATGGACCGCGTTTATGAGGTCGGCCGTATCTTCCGCAACGAGGGCATGGATCCGAAGCACAACCCCGAGTTCACCACCATCGAGCTTTATCAGGCCTATACGGATTTCCATGGCATGATGGACCTTGTCGAGGACATGATGAAGCAGGTCGCGCAGAATGTCTGCGGCAGCCTCGTCGTGCCGTATCAGGGTCACGAGATCGATCTGGGCCACTGGGAGCGCCTGACCATGATCGACGCCGTGAAGAAGTACAGCGGTGTGGACTTCCGCGACTGGAAGACGGACGAGGACGCCATCGCCAGCGCGAAGGCGCACAATGTCACTCTGCCCGAGGTTCCGACGAAGGGTGCCATTCTGGCGGAGTTCTTCGATGCATTCGTCGAAGAAAAGCTCATCCAGCCGACGTTTATCTATGATTATCCGGTGGAGATCAGCCCGCTTGCCAAGCGCAAACCGGATGATCCTGCGTTCACGGAGCGCTTTGAGTACTTCATCAATGCCACGGAGTTCGGCAACGCCTTCTCCGAGCTGAACGACCCGATCGACCAGCGCGGCCGCTTCGAGCGTCAGGTCGCCGAGCGCAAGTCCATTGAGCCGGATTGCCGTGCGCAGGTGGATTATGACTTCATCAATGCACTGGAGTACGGCATGCCGCCTACAGGCGGCCTCGGCTTCGGCATCGACCGCCTCGTGATGCTCCTGACCGACAGTGCCTCCATCCGCGATGTTTTGCTCTTCCCGACAATGAAGCCGCTGGACACTCCCAAGTCGGAGAACAAGCCTGAAGAAGTCGGTATCATCGGCGGAGCTAAGGGTACGGTCGAGATCGAGATTAAGGACGAGCCGATTGATTTTTCCAATGTTCAGATCGAGCCGCTGTTCCAGGATCAGGTGGATTTTGACACCTTCTCCAAGTCCGATTTCCGGGCTGTGAAGGTCAAGGAATGCGAAGCCGTGAAGAAGTCCAAGAAGCTCTTAAAGTTCGTTTTGGACGACGGAACCGGCACAGATCGGGTGATTTTGAGCGGAATTCACGAGTATTATGAGCCGGAAGAGCTGGTTGGAAAGACCTGCATCGCCATTACCAATCTCCCGCCCCGCCCCATGATGGGCATAGAATCCTGCGGCATGCTGCTCTCCGCCGTGCATCACGAAAACGGCGAAGAAAAGTTGCATTTGCTGATGGTGGATCCTCACATTCCGGCAGGAGCAAAGCTCTATTGATTGACCTAAAATTGTCGGTGCTTACGCCACAACTTACGCCAATTTACTCCGAGCTTACGCCAAAAATGCGTTTGGAATTTTGCGATTGCAGACAAGTTCCGATAGCATACGATAAGTTCATATGATTTAAGCCCGCTGATTTCGGTCAGCGGGCTTTTTCTATTTCTGCCCCTATTACATCTCTGTGATGTGATAGGGGCTTTTTTTATCCCTGAAAGGTGGTCGAAAAAATTTTTTTGAAAAATCTCAAAAAAACTTCGTACAAATCGAAAAAAATTTCCCAGTTGGTTCGTGAGGGCAAAAACCTTACGAACCTTGAAAATCGAATAGACATTCAACAGGTACATTCCTGATCGGGGGCGAAAGCCCCAGCCGGATGAAGGTGCGCCACGAACTTCCTGCCCACAAGGGTTATCACGGAAAGCAAGGTTGGTAGCGATTCCGAACCATTCTGAAATATCCGCTTGCTACGGATAAGGCGATGAAACGATTCAGGGACAATGATACTTCCCTATGGGGCTGGCGGAGTACCCGGCAGAGGTGAGATTCCTATGAGTTCGGTCAGCAGCCGAACGCCTGTTGATTTCCTTTTACGCATTTGGGGGATGAGATCGAGTTAAATGCGACCACCAAAGCACAGGATTTGCTTCCTGTGTTTTGGTGGATCGAGCGATCCAAATCTAACAAGAAGGAGGAAAAGCGAAATGCCAAACTGTAAAACCATAGCGATATGCAACCAAAAAGGCGGCGTGGGGAAAACCACCACGGCAGTAAACCTCGGCGTAGGATTGGCTATGCAGGGCAAAAAGGTGCTTCTCGTGGATGCTGACCCGCAGGGCGACCTTACTACCTGCCTCGGTTGGCAGGACACGGACAGCTTGCCGCAGACTCTTTCCAATAAGCTATCAGCGGTAATGCGGGAAGAACAGCAAGACCCGTTCTCCGGCATTCTCAGCCACGAAGAAAAGGTTGACCTTGTTCCGTCAAACCTTGACCTTTCAGCGTTGGAGATGAGCCTTGTGACTGCAATGAGCAGAGAGAGCGTGATGAAAAACTATCTCAGCCAAGTGAATGACAGATACGACTATGTGCTGATAGATTGTATGCCGTCCCTCGGTATGATAACGCTCAATGCTCTGACTGCGGCAGACAGCGTAATTATTCCCGTGCAGGCACAGTATCTCCCCGCAAAAGGTATGACGCAGCTTTTATCGACGATTGCCAAGGTGAAGAAGCACACCAATCGGAACCTGACAATCGACGGTATTCTGCTCACGCTTGTAGACGGCAGAACCAATCTCGCCAAGAGCACGGTGGAAGCGCTGAGGGAGAATTTCGGTTGTCGAATCAGGATATACCGGACGGCTATTCCCATTGCCGTAAAAGCCGCCGAGGTTTCATCTAAAGGGAAAAGCATATACGCTTATGAGCCGAGCAGCACCGTGTCTAAGGCTTACACGGATTTTACGAAGGAGGTGTTAGCCGATGGCAGGCAGAAAGAGCGACTTCACGCTTCCCACGAACACACTCGATGAGCTATTCTCTACGCAAGAGGAACGGGATGATGCCAAGCTCAGTAAAATCTGAGATATTCCTATTGAGCTGATTGACGATTTTCCCGACCATCCTTTTAAGGTTAGAGATGACGAGGATATGATACAGCTTGTGGAGAGCGTCAAGGAGCGAGGAGTCATTACTCCGGCTACCGTGCGTCAAAAAGAGGACGGCAGATACGAGCTGATTTCCGGTCACAGGCGAAAACGGGCTTGCGAGCTTGCCGGGTTTGAAGCACTCCGTTGCGAGGTCGTAGACCTTGACCGTGACGCCGCCACCGTTCTTATGGTGGAAAGCAATTACCAGCGGTCGCAGATACTTCCCTCAGAAAAGGCGTTTGCCTATAAAATGCGGCTGGAAGCGATGAACAGACAGGGACAGCGATCAGATTTAACTTGTGCACCAGTGGGGCACAAGTTGGATGGTGCGAAATCAAGAGATATTCTTGGCGATGAAGTTGGCGAAAGTCGTGAACAGATTCGCCGATATATCCGTCTGACAAACCTTGTGCCTGAACTGCTCGACCTTGTGGACGAGGGCAAAATTAAAATGCGTCCTGCGGTGGAGCTTTCCTATTTGGACGAGGATAATCAGCGGGCGGTGGTCGATGAAATCGACCTGAACCAATGCACCCCGTCCCACGATCAGACCATTCGTATGCGGAAGTTCTTCACAGATGGAAAGCTCACGCCAGAGGTGGTGTCCGCCATTATGGGCGAGGAAAAACCAAATCAGCGTGAGAAGATCGTCCTGCGTGGGGACAAGGTGCGAAGTCTGATCCCGAAGAATATCCCCGTAAGCCAAACGGAGGATTATGTGGTCAAAGCACTGGAGCATTACAGCCGCTTTCTTCGTCAGCGGGCAGAGCGTGACAGCCGATAGGTACACGGAGTATGTTTTCTGCTGTCCCCTTCCTCACACTCCAACCCCTGAGAACTACCAGACTATCCGAAATAAACTATCTCCTGATTTATCTTTATCTCTCTAAGTTAAATCTATCTAAGAGCAAACGGAGTTCGCACAATTCGAAAAACTGCGTTTTGGCGGTATGATGAAAAGTTACGCTTCAAAACGCACCTTTGTCGGAGCAGTTCTCATCGGGTAGAATGTTGTCGAAGGGAGTGAAGCGTATGAAACCAAAAATCGCAGTTCTTTTACTCGCTGTGCTTCTGTGTCTGACCACGGGATGCAACAATGCCTCGCATATTGCAGAAACGCCTGACCCTATTTCTTCTTCGGACAGTAACATCGTCCCCAGTGAAGCGGAAACGGCTCAGGCAGAAAAGAAAACGGAGGTTGACCGTCCCCAAAGCACAGATTCGCAAACGGATAGCCATGCCGCAGAGTTCCCGTCAAGAGTATCGGAAAGTGCCACCCAACCAACAGAGGTTCCCGAACAGGCTGACCACAGCACGGCAGTGCTATCACAGCCGAGCGAACCTGAAAAGAAAACAGACGAGTCCGAACGCCGACCGGAAACCGCTGCCCCGACAGAAAAAGAACAGCCCACACCTCCGGCAACTGAGGAATCGACGCCACCGGAACCGCCGAAAGAAGAACCTACTGAGCCGGTCTTTGACATTGACTACTGGATCAGCTTTGCCAAGAGCTACGCTGAGAGCATCGGACTTGCGCTTGACAGCGGAGCCGTGTATTGCTGGGATAACCCCATCGCCGCAGGTGTAAAATGCAAATACACCGAACGGGATATTCGTGGCTATCTCGACCGATATGCCAAGGACGGCGACATCACCGATGTATGGATTTGGTATGAGCAGGCCGGAAGCGGCTCTTATGAAATCTATATCGGCTACGCATAACAACAAAACACATTTCACCCGAAACGCATCGTCATTGCACGGTGCGTTTTTTATTTCCAAGTCTGCAAATAAAAAGTCAATAGGGAAATAAAGCAAAATTGAGGAGAGAAAAAGGCCATGCCAAAAGCGGCCAGCAGGTAAAGGACGCTGGCCGGATGGTCAGGTATGTAACAGTGCACATTACTTCTGAGGCAGAATAATCGTTGCTTTAGAGAAGTTGTTCCAGTCAAGGCACTGCCCACAGCGGTCACAATAGGACTGGTATTCCCGTTCCATAGTCCTTCTACATTGCGGGCAAACAGGAAAACCCGTCACGCCAGAGAGGTATCGAAAGCAGCGGATGTGTGTAACTGGCATCGGTTCGCGGAAGGCCATCTCCCTCCAAACCTCCGAGGGGATCAACAGGTCATTTGGCGTCAGTTCAAAGCCAACGCAGAGTTTTTCCAGCGTCAGGATCGTGGGCGCAGTCTTGCCTCTGGCAATGTCGCCAAAGTACCTGGAACTGAGGTCGCATCGTTCCGAGGCGGCTTCATAGCTGAGTCTTCGAGTATCACATAATTTGAGGATGGAGGTGGATAAATTGTCTAAAAACATCTTAATCGCTCTCTTTCTGTCATAAGATGTTTTTAGCGTAAATGCAGTATCGTTCCCCAACAAGGAAGGATACTTCCTTAATTTCCCTCCAGAGATGCTAGATATTCTTTTACTCTGCCATAATAGATGCGCAGGAACTTGTTGGCGCCGGCTGTCATGTAAACCAGATAGGGTTTGCCCTCGGCTCGTTTCTTGTCCATGAAACGGTATACCGGGTCATCCTGGGGCTGTGTTTTCAGTAGGCAGTCCATAACCAGGAATAAGGCGCGGCGCAGCTCCGGCGGCCCGCTTTTGGAAACCCTTGTGCTCTTAGCCTCGTGAGTGCCGGACTGGTCAGCGCCAGGGTCAACGCCTGCGAAAGCGGTAATGGCGTTTCGGTGGGTAAACCGGGTCACATCCCCAAGCTCCGCCATGAGCTGAGGGCCGAGAGAATCGCCTACACCGTGCATGGCCATGACCACAGGGTATTCCGGGAGCTGGGCTGCCAGGGCCTGCATTTCAGCCTTGAGCCGTTCCAGAGAGGCAGAGACGGCGTTCAGCGCATCAATGGCCTGCCGGACCATGGTTTTGGTCAGGGCGTCCTTGGGGAGCATGGCGATCAGGTCCTGTGCTCCGGCGTGGACCTCAACGGCTTTGCTCTGGCTGAAGTTGTAGCCATGCCGTTTACACCACTTGCGGTAACGCTCGGCAAAGGCAGTGAGGCTCATGTTTCGCACACAGTCCACATGCCAAAAGGCCGTGGCAAAGTCCACCCACTTCTGGCTGCCGTCCTCACGGACAGGGCTGTCAAATAGGGCGTTGACGCCGGGATAGGTCTGGTCAAGAAGGGCGATGAGGTTGTTTTTCATCATCGTCTTAGTCTTAGCGTATAGACTCTGCTGCCGGTTCAGCGTTTTCAGTTGCATTCGAATCGTATCCATGGGTGTATGTTGGCGCAATTCTGCCCAGTTGTCAAGCCCATAGCGGGCAATCTTCCGGGCATCTGCCTTGTCTGTTTTCACTTTTCGCAGGGTGTTGTTCCCGTAGTCTTTGATAAGCTTCGGATTGACTGCGCTGACAAAGACGCCCTCCTCATGAAGAAAACGGGCTACCGGCTCATAGTACCGTCCGGTATGCTCCATGACTACTCGTGTCTCACCGTCCAGGCTTTTCAAGTAGTCTGCCAGCTCCTTGAGTTCACTGCCGGTGTGGCCAACAGAAAATGGTTTTGCCACCACTTCTCCAAAAGGACGGAGGACAGACACCATGCTCTTTCCTTTGGAAACATCGATCCCTGCCACATTGTTCATATTGATCGCTCCTCATCATGGATTTGTTTTGGCGACCAGCCATTCCACCATTGCCGATCCAATCTATTTGATGACACGGGCGCACCAAGGAGGTGGCTCAACCTGCATAAATCGAACGCTGCGAATGAGAGGCCGGCTGACGGACTTCGTCACGGACGCGCTGGTCCTTGGAGGTATACATCAGGCCAAGACTCTCTCATTCTAACAGCTTTGGCAACGATGCGGAAAAGACACGGCTGGCTGCCGTGCCTTAGACCGTAAATACATTGTAATAGGAGGTAACAAACAAAATGAAAAAGAACTTTTTCAAGCGAGGGATGGCGGGACTGCTTTCCCTCGTGATGTGCCTGACAGCCCTTGTGGGGATTGGCACAACCACTGCCTATGCCGCAGGAGAAAGAGCAGAGGTCTATCTTGTTTCTTTTCCGAGAAGCGGCGATGCTAATATTGATTACAGCGGTACTTGGGGGCATCCCAATCTCCGGTATATGAACGGCTGGCATTCCGGTGAGTCCAAGTACACTACCATTCGAGCGATGCACTCGTATGACGGTAACATCTGTTACTGCATTGAGCCGGGAGTGCAGCAGGATACCGGCGACACTTATACCAGTAAGGACGAAACCTTTTGGGACAACCTGCCCTCAGACATCAACAGCACCATTTCCCCCTACGATATAAAGCTATTCATCGGGCGTATTATGCAGTACGGTTACACGGGACCCATCAGCACCTCGTGGCGTTCACAGAACCCTGCTGATGCCGCAACGCTGGCGGAAGCTATGGCAACACAGGTTCTCATTTGGGAAACCGTTGTCGGTGAGCGTGACGAGGACTTCGATTATGTAAGCCCCGGTAGCTACGATGCCGTTAAGGGCGTTATCAGCACTGCCCATCCGCTGTATGACCTGTTTTGCGATTACTATGACAGCATTGAAGCAAGCGTTCAGCGTCACTCTGCCATCCCCAGCTTTATGTCCAAAAACCCGAACAGAGCGCAGAGCGTGGAGCTGGAATGGGACGGCAGCAGTTACACCGCTACCCTGACAGACCACAACCGTGTGCTTTCCGATTACAGCTTTTCCGCTAATGAGGATGGCATTTCATTCAGCGTCAGCGGAAACCAGCTTGTTATCACAGCAACGGATGCTCCTTCTGACAGCGTAAGAATTACCGCCAATAAGGTTGGCTCGTCCCGTCGTGGTATCATCACCTGGACGGACGGAACATTCAATCAAGGAAGCGGCAAGCAGGATGTTATCACCTACGCACAGTCGGTCAGTGACCCCGTGCAGGCGTTCCTCAATCTGAAGGTGTCCTACGGCTCTGCTAAGATCGTCAAGACCTCGGAGGACGGCAAGGTAGATAACCTCACCTTTACCGTCACCGGCAACGGCATCAATCAGACCGTCAAGACCAACTCCAAGGGAGAAATTCGGATCGACAACCTGATGCCCGGCGTTTACACCGTGACCGAGATGGATTACGACAAGTATGAGCCGCAGGAGTCCCGCCGTGTGACGGTGGTTTCCGGACAGGTTTCTACCGTGACCTTCAACAACAAGCTCAAGCGTGGAGATTTGCAGATCGTGAAGTCATCGGAGGACAATCTCAACGAGGGCGTAACCTTCCACCTTTACGGCACTTCGCTCTCCGGCATTGCCGTGGACGAGTATGCCGCAACCGATGCAAACGGCGTGGCGACCTTTGAAGATGTCCTCATTTCCGGTTCCACACCTTATACCGTAGAGGAAGTGGACACTGCCGTTCGCTATGTTGTTCCCGAAGCGCAGTCTGCGCCTATCAACTGGAATGAGGTCACGAACCGTAGCTTCCTCAATATTTTGAAGAAGTTTTCCGTGACCGTCACCAAGAGCGATGTCGAAACCGGCACGGCGCAGGGTGATGCTTCTCTTGCCGGTGCTGTTTACGGCATCTATAAGGGCGAAACCCTTGTGGATACCTACACCACCGACAAAAACGGGCAGTTCGTTACCAAGGAGTATATCTGCGATAACGACTGGACGGTGCGAGAGATCACACCCTCTGAGGGCTATCTGCTTGATACCACCGTCCATAAGGTCGGTGCAGAGCCGCAGCTTTATACCGTGGAGCATAATCAAACGGCAAATGATGTGACCGAGCAGGTCGTAAAGGGTAATATCGCCATCATCAAGCATACCGATAACGGTGATACGCAGATCGAAACACCCGAAAATGGTGCCGAGTTTGCGGTGCATCTGAAAGCCGCTGGCAGCTACGAGGTTGCCGAGGACACCGAGCGTGACTATCTCACCTGCGACGAAAACGGCTTTGCCCAGACCAAGGATATGCCTTACGGCATCTACACCGTCCATCAGGTTTCCGGCTGGGAGGGCAGCGAGCTGATGCCCGACTTTGATGTGTTCATCTCTCAAAACGGGGCGACTTATCGCTACCTTATCAACAATGCACCCTTTAACAGCTTCATCAAAATCGTGAAGCAGGACGCAGAAACCGGAAAGACTATTCCTTACGCCGGTGCGGACTTCAAGATTTATGACCCGGACGGCAACCCCGTAACAATGACCTTCACCTACCCGACGCCCACCACCATTGATGTGTTCTACACCAATGCAGAAGGTTCTCTTGTTACGCCGGAAAAGCTGCCCTTTGGAAAGGGGTACTCTGTTGTCGAGGTACAGGCTCCCTACGGCTATGTCCTCGATGAAACGCCCGTGTACTTCGATGTCACGGAGGATAATTCCACAGAAGAAAGCGGGGTTACGGTAGTAAAAGTGGATAAGCCCAATATGGCACAGAAAGGCACCATCACCGTGGAAAAAACCGGCGAGGTGTTCTTCGGCGTTTCCGTCATCGGCGGCGTAGATGAAAGCGGAAACGAACTGCCAACCATCTATCAGCCGCAGTATGAAAAGCGTGGACTTCCCGGTGCGATCTATGAGATCGTCGCCGCAGAGGATATTATCACGCCGGACGGCACTGTCCGAAATCAGAAGGGCGAGGTCGTGGACACCGTAACTACCGACGAAAACGGTGTCGCTACCAGCCGGGAACTCTATCTCGGCAAATATGAGGTGCGAGAGATCACAGCACCCCACGGGATGGTGCTCAATCCCGAACCACATTCCGTTGGGCTTGTCTACGCTGGTCAGAGCGTTGCCGTTACCGAAACGGCGACTTCGTTCGAGAACGAGCGCCAGAAGGTGGAGATTAGCCTTGTAAAGTCCATCGAGCAGAATGAACACTTCGGCATTGGCACAAATGGTGAAATGAGGAGCATTTCCTTTGGGCTGTTTGCCACCGAGGAGATCGTATCTGCCAGCGGCACTTCCATTCCCGAAAATGGTCTTGTTGAGATCATCTCTCTGAATGAGGACGGAACGGCGAAAATCAAGACTGACCTTCCTTTTGGAAGCTACTATGTGCAGGAACTTGCTACCGACAGCCACTATATGCTGTCCGATACCAAGTATCCCGTTACCTTTGGGTATGCCGGTCAGGATACAGCGGTGGTGAAAATCGCTGTCAATGATGGGAATGCTGTTGAAAACAAGCTGATCTACGGTTCTGTTTCCGGTAAGAAGGTCGATGAAAACGGCGATTCCCTCGGCGGTGCGCTGATCGGACTGTTCCGCACAGATGACGGCGAGTTTACAAAGGAAAACGCTCTGCTGACTGCCACTTCTGCTGAAGATGGTAGTTTTTCTTTTGAGAGCATCCCTTACGGCACTTGGTATGTCCGTGAGATCGAACAGCCCGCCGGCTTCGTGCTGGATGATACCATCTATCCCGTGACCATCGGCGCAGACGGTCAGGTCGTGGAGATCGAAATCGTCAACAGGTATGTCCGTGGAAACATCCATCTGACCAAGGTGGATTCCGAATATCCCGACAATAAGCTGACCGGAGCGACCTTTGAGGTCTACAAGGACAGAAACGCAAACGGCAAGCTGGACAACAGTGATGAACTACTCGGCACAATGACCGAAAAAGAAATCGGTGAATACGGTATGAATGACCTGTTCTATGGTCGCTACTTCGTCAAGGAAACCAAAGCCCCGGAGGGTTTTGTCCTCGATACCGGCGTGTATGAAGCGATGATCGACACGGGCGGCAAGACCTACGAGGTGGAGAACAAGGCAGGCGTCGGCTTCATCAATGATGCTATGCGTGGCAACCTGAAAATTGTCAAGACCTCCTCTGACGGCAAGGCCAAGGGCTTCGCTTTCCGCATTACCGGTGCAAATGGCTATGACATTATCCTTGAAACCAACGACAAGGGTGAGATCTTCATTGACGGGCTTCGCATCGGGGACTACACCATTTCTGAGGTAAGCAACTCGGCTTCTTCGATGTATGTCCTGCCTGCCGACAAGAAGGCAACGGTCAAGCTCGGCTCCACAACCATTGTGGAGATGCACAATGTTCTGCGTGATACGCCTAAGACCGGCGATACCACCAATCTGCCACTGCTCTATACCCTTGCGGGACTGTCCGCAGTGGGCATTGCGGTGTGCGGCGTTATCGGATTCAAGAAAAAGAAGAAGGAGGATCGTAACTAATGGAACCTAAAACCATCGTGGCTATCGTACTGGTAGTCTTTATCATCGGCGGCTTCATCTTCTTGCAGGTCAGGAAGAAAAATAAGAAGTAAGGCCCTACGGGGCGGAGCGTAAACTCCGCCCCTTTTCTACTACCCGAAGGAGGGATTCAATGAATCAACAGAAAACTGTGGAAAGCCGTGTGCTCTCCATTTTGAAGGACTGTCCGAGAGCAAGGTTCGACGATATGATCCTTATTATGCACTACTACAACCGCTATGCGACTTATCTCAGAGCCGGCGAACTGCCTCTCAATGACCTTGCATTCAACTACAAAGTCTACGGACTGCCGTGCTTTGAAACCATCCGCAGGGCAAGGCAGCGTGTGCAGTCGCTTTTCCCTGAATATTCCCGCAGCGCCAACCCTGACGATGACAGTATGGTTATCATCATCGGCATTCTCTGAGGTAACGGCTATGGAAAATGAAAAGAGAAAGGTCGGTGATTACACCGTCCTCTGCGCCGTGAACATCGGCTCCCGTGAAATCATCCTTGCTGAGAATGAGCAGAGTGCCAACGGAGAACGCTTCCTCTGCTGCTACGGAGAGCGAAACGACATATTTGAGAAGTTTAGCGAGTGCGCCGTTGGTGACGACTATATTGATGCGGCACTGTTCTTTGCAGAGCGCATCAAGAAAGATGCCGAGCAGTTTCGGGCAGAGGTTGAAAAACTGGATATTCCCGTTACGGTTATCACTCAGGTAGACTGTATCCCCGACCACTACAAGAACGACATCAACGGCAAAATCATTGCCATCAATCCGGCTGTTCTCAAGCCGGAGTACCAACGAGCTGACCGGCAACTCTATTATGTGACCGGTGGCTTTGGAGCTTCAGCAAATGCCCGTGGCAGCGCCGTATTTTGCAAAAACCTCTATGACGGCAAGAATACCCGTTTTGAGCGTATGGATGTGCTGGGTGAAATAAAGCCGGAGCGTATGCCTGATTGGGCAAAAGAAAAAGCAGCTGCTTTTAGCCGCACAATTCAAGGAAAAGACCACGAGCGATAAGGAGGCAGATTTCTATGGCAACAAAGAAAACCGCAGGCGAGCAGGGCTTGCAGCAGAAGATGAAGGTGCTGGCAAAACTCTTTGACGCAGGCTGTAAAACCGAAAAGGATTTGAAGGCGCTGACCTTGCCGACGATTCTGAAAATCCCCGATGTGACCGTTCCGGATATGACGGTCATCACCGAGCTTCAGGAGCAGGTCGCAAAGAATCGCCTTTTCTCATACTTGGGAGGTGGAACAGATGAGCCAAGCGACACGACCGAATGACCGCCACATCATTTGGAGCAACCAAAACCTTGATGTGGACGACTGGCGAGAGGATTACAAGGAGTTCCTTGAAGCTAATGAACTGGACGACGACCCGAATGATGAGCAGGCACTCTATGAGTGGATGGAGGAAACCAATTACGACTACCTCTCCGATGAGCGAGTCAACCTGAATGTTCAGCTTTCCCAGCCAATCATTGTCATTGGCGACATCGGCAGATGGAACGGCAGAGTGATGGGCTACAAGGACATCCCCTCCGGCAACATCCGAGATTGCCTGTATGCCGACACCGACTATACCGAATGGTATGTAGATAAGTACGGCGATCTTCGTGCCGATGCAACTCACCACGACGGCACAAATCACTATCTCTACCGTGTGTTCAAAGACTGTGTTTCCGAAACACAGATGGAGAACCTGAGAGATAAAATCTATCACGGCAAAGCCACACGAGCCGATATTACCCGGCTGACCCGGCGACTTGGGGATGAGATCGCCGCCGTTTACGGCTTTGACATCCCGAAACAACGAACACTGCAAGAAAGGGGCGCAAGATAATGACAGATTTCACACTGCGACCGCTGACCGTTCCCGAACGCAAATACACCTACGCTCAAAGCTCGCAGCTTCAAGGGCAGACAGGCAATATCGGTTATCTGCGTGGGGACTTCGGCTCAAGCGGCGATCAGTTTTATACCACTTGGTTTGATACCCGACCGCAATGGAAAAGCGATGAGTTCAAGCGGGACTTGGACGATGTAATCAACGCCCTGCGCTCCGAGGAGTACGGACTGCTTCAAAGCCGTTCTCAGATGGTGCGTTATGGGCGTGAGAACAAGGAAAGCGAAATGCAGGGTGCTTATACCACTGAGTTCGGCTTCCGAGCAGATACCGAGAAATATGCGTTCGTGCTTCGCTGTAATCCAACGAGGGGCGACTATAACTTCTACTGCCTCTGCTATGTAAAGGAATGGCTGGACAAGCACATCGAAGAAGCCAACCGGGACATTCGCTTTATTGACAGCCACTATAAAGAGTTGTTCCGTATCCCGGACGGCGAGCGCATCATCGTAACAGACCGTGACGGCAAGACGGAAAGCTATCCCTGCCGCTATATTGATAACTATCACACAGAGGTTGGATGCAATCTCTTTCACATTTGTGAGTTTGCCGAGCGTATGGAGCAAGGCGGCTGTACCTACGCTCCAATGGAGCCGCCCTTGCCTCCGATGTGCTATTCCGTATTGCCGTCTACCGGCGAAGTCATTCAAATCGACCGCTGGCAAAAGGGCTATACCGCCACAAGTTTTAGCGACGGGAACCGTGCGGAGAACGAAGCAATCAAAGACAAGTTCAATGAGAAGCTGGGCGTGACTAAGGCACAGGAGCAGGCGATGCTTGCCGGTTCTATGATCCGGTGGGACTCCATTGCCGCCAAACCCAAGAGCTATGACGAGAACGGCAAAGCCATCAAGCCAAAAGACTATGAACGATAAGGAGGTGTCCGCCGATGGCACGAAAATACGACTTCATTTCGGAGCTGTATAACCGAACCTGCAAAACGGTTGTTGCAAGCCCCGCAAGCTGGGAAGCGTTTCTCCGCTCTGCCTGCTACAACTATCGTCTGCGCTTTGACGAGCAGCTTTTGGTTCACGCTCAGCGACCGGACGCCACCGCCGTTCTTCAGATCGACGACTGGAACCAAAAGTTTGGGCGATGGGTCAATCGTGGGGCGCACGGCATTGCCGTTTTTGAGGATGCCGACCAACGCCGCCAGCGGCTTGTCCACTACTTCGATATTTCCGACACGCATCCCAGCCGCTTTTCCCGCAGAGTTCCCATTTGGCAAATGCGGGACGAATACACGGCAGAAGTGATCGACACGCTGGAAAGCACCTTCGGAGAGTTGAACGACAAGGAAACCCTTGCCGTTGCCATCGAGTCGGCGGCAAGAAACGCCGTAGAGGACAACATCCCCGACTATCTCTCCGATCTGATCTACAGCGTGAAAGACAGCTTCCTGGACGGCGTATCCGAAGAAGAAATCACCCACATTTTCAAAACGGCGGTGCGAAATAGCGTCGCCTATATGACGATGACCCGCCTGGGCATTGAAGCCGGAGAATACTTTGAACCCGATGATCTTCGGGATGTGGTGAATTTTACGACGCCTGCCACGCTGAACGCCCTCGGCTATGCCACCAGCGATATTGCGGAAATGGGACTTGCGGAGATTTCCCGCACCATTCTTGCCCTCGACCGTCAAAATCGCATAATTGCAGAGAAAACCAAAGCCGATTACAATGTAGGCAAAGAAAAAACCGAAAGGAGTCCTGACGATGAACGAGATCACTTACACGAGGCAGGGGGATTATCTGCTCCCCGATCTGACAATGCCGGAGCAGCCGGAGCTGTCGATGGGCAGGTACGCCCGGATGCGGAAGAAGTTCCTGAAGGAGCATCACAAGGTACGCTACTACAACCTGCTGACGAGCTGCGCCCTGAACGAGCATCTGAACGACACGGAGCGCAGAGCGAACGAGCTGGAACAGATGCTGACGGAGCAGATGGCAGCGTCGGAGGGCGTGACGGAGAATCTGAAAGCGACGGATATGATGAGCTGGGTTCGGAAGATGAACAGTATCCGGAGCCGGGTTCAGGAGATCGTGATGGCGGAGGTAATCTTCGCTTAGACTATTACGACCGAAGCCACGAGGATAAGAGCCTGCCGTTCTTTGGCGGTGACGATACCGTTCGTGAGATCCTCGGCACTACGCCGCACCTGAAAGCAAGTAAAGACGAGATACGGGCATTCTTTGAAGCAACCGCTGATAGGGATGCCCGTACTTCTTATATCAAGAGCATTTTCAACAACGACTACACCGAGGTCATTCTGAGCGACGGACGGCGTGTGGGCTATAAGACCTATCAGAATGTGTTGCAGCTTTGGGAGGGCAGTTATCTTTCCCGCACAGCGCAGAGCTTCTATGATTGGGGCGTAATTGCCCAGCACTTTGAAGCGATGCGGCTACTTGGTGAGTTGCAGGACACGATGAAGCCATTGCCGTCCATTGACGGGCAGTTGAGCTTGATGACGGCAGAAGCAGAGGAGCGAAAGTCCTCTGCTTTTACTTTCTCTCAGGAGATCATCGACGCTGTTCTCACCCGTGGCAGCGGCATCTCTGAGGGGAAAATGCGAATCTATGAGCAGTTCCACAAGAGCCTGTCTGCAAAGGAAAATGCCGATTTCCTAAAAAATGAATACGGCTGGGGCGGTGCTTATCCCGTAATCGTCGGAGCCGGTATTGATGAGCAGCACGACGGCAAGGGTATCCGTATTTCTAAAGGCATCGGAAGCGATAAACCTCATATCGACCTGAAATGGAGTCAGGTAGAGAAGCGCATTGCCGAGCTGATAAAACTCGACCGTTACCTGAACCCCAAGGAAAAGGCACAGTACCCTGAGTGGCTGCAAAAGCAGGAGGAACGCCGTGCAGCACTTACCGAGGAACGAAGAAACAGAGAAATCTTGTCTACCGCACCGTCCGAAAAGACGGAGCCGGAAAACGAGCGATACGAATACCATCTCGGCAGCACCGTCTATCTCGGCGCAAACGAGTATGAAATCCTGTCCTTTGATGATGAGCGTGTAATGCTCTATGATACGCAGTTTCCGCTTTTCAACAAGGAAATGACGAGAGCTGAATTCGACAGCAAGGTGCAGGAGAACCCACTGAATGACCATTTGAAGGTCGCTAATAAACAGTCCGAAGAAAAGGCGGTCGAGTTCGACATCGGGATGGGCTATCTCGGCAACGGACTGACCGTTTGGAATCGTGCCGTGGAGGTCAATGGGGACTATCAGAACATTGCCCATATCTCCCCCGAAGGTGAGATCACCTTCTATGTGCAGGACTTGCCGCAGAGCGTTGTGGAGCGTATCGAGCAGGCGGCAGAAAGAGAAAAGCCAAAGGATGCTGCTTTGCCGGAGTTCTATCAGGCGTATCTTAAAACCAAAGCAGACAATCCGAGTAGCCTTTTGCTGTATCAGGTGGGTGATTTCTTTGAAGCCTATGCTGATGATGCAGAGGTCGTCGGGTCTGCTCTTGACTTGACGCAGACGACCCGTGCCGTCGATCACAACACCCGTGTCCCTATGGTAGGATTTCCGCAGCACCGCTTGGAAACCTACCTTACAATGCTGACCGACAGAGGGTACGATGTAGCGGTCAACGCTTTGGAGGATGGTAAACGCATTACCCGCACCGTGGTTTCCACCACGAAGGAAGCACCCATCGAGTCCAAACCTATCGGCAGGATCGACTATCTCGGCACGGACGGCAAGGTCGGTGAAAGCATCGAGTACACCAGTCCTTATCAGTTCGAGAAGGACATCAAGGAGGAAAACTACTACGGTGTGCCGATGAGTATTGTTCTGTATAAGGACAAGGACGGCAGTACCATTCCCTATGACTTTGTTACTCGACTTGACCCACCGCCCAAGGGCTTTGAGATCATCGACAGCCCATATTTGCCGGAAAATGCTCTGGACAAGGCGAAGCATCTCATTGATGATTTTTGCCGTGAGGAGTATCAGCGTGAGGATGGTGCGGACTACACCGATCTTACCAATGTAGGTATTGCCTACACCACCACAGAGGATGACAAGCACGAAATACAGGCAAGGGTCAACCTTGTGGATTTCTGCATCGAAACTCTTGCAGATGGCAAGGTCGTCCGCAGTGTACAGTATGCGTCCCTTGAAGAACTGACCGAAAAAGGACTGCAAGCACTGTCCTTTGACGACCTTGTTTATCTCTCCGAGGAAGAACTTGCACAGGTGGAAGCACCTCTTACCCCTGTTTGGGAGCATCCGAATAAAAGCCGGGTGCAGACCTTTGATATTCATCCCGAAATCCCAATGGCAGACCGTCATACCTTTGACCTTGCTTCTCACGAGGTCGAGGAGGTCAACAAGAAAGAACGCTTCCACCGCAACTATGCGGCAATCACCGTTCTGAAAAGGTGTCAGGAAGAAAACCGTTTCGCCACACCGGACGAGCAGATCATTCTTTCCAAGTATGTTGGCTGGGGCGGTATTCCCGAAGCCTTTGATGAGCGAGCCGGTTCTTGGCAGACAGAGTTTGGGATGCTGAAAAACATCCTGACGCCGGAGGAATACGCTTCCGCAAGAGAAAGCACTCTGACCGCTTTCTACACGCCGCCAACGGTTATCAATGCCGTGTATAAGGTGATGAAACAGCTTGGCTTCCGTGAGGGCAACATCTTGGAACCGTCCTGCGGCATCGGGCATTTTATCGGTATGCTACCCGAAGAAATGAAGGGAAGCAAAATCTACGGCGTAGAGCTGGATACGGTTTCTGCCGGAATTGCACAGCAGCTATATCAAAAGTCCTCTATCGCCGCACAGGGCTTTGAGGAAACCAACCTCCCCGACAGCTTCTTTGATGCGGTTGTGGGTAATGTGCCTTTCGGGGATTTCAAAGTCCCTGACAAGCGGTACGACAAGCATAAATTCCTCATCCACGATTATTTCTTTGCAAAATCCTTAGATAAGCTCCGTCCGGGCGGCGTAATGGCGCTCATTACGAGCAAAGGCACAATGGACAAGGAAAACTCCGCTGTCCGCAAGTATATTGCTCAGCGAGCTGACCTGCTTGGCGCTATCCGTTTGCCGAACAACACCTTTAAGGGAAATGCCGGGACGGAAGTCGTTTCGGACATTCTTATTCTGCAAAAGCGTGACCGCATTGTGGATATAGAGCCGGATTGGGTACAGCTCGGCACGGATGAAAACGGTATCCTGGTGAACAGGTACTTTGTTGAGCATCCCGAAATGATACTCGGAGAGATGAAAATGGTGTCGGGGCGTTTCGGTCCCGAAGCCACCTGCGTCCCTTACGAGGGGGCAGACCTTGCCGAGCAACTCAGCGAAGCCGTTTCCAATATTCACGGTGAGCTGACCGCATATGAGGTGGAGGATGAGCTTGCAGAGGAGGACAATTCCATTCCCGCAGATCCCACCGTCCGTAACTTCTCCTATACGGTGCTGGACGATAAAATCTACTTCCGAGAAAACAGCCGTATGGCTCCGGTGGAGGTATCGGCTACCGCAGAGAACCGCATAAAGGGTATGATCCGCATCCGTGATTCGGTCAGAACGCTGATTGAATTGCAGACAGAGGATTACCCCGACTCGGAAATAAAAGCGGAGCAGGAGCGATTAAACGCTCTTTATGATACCTTTTCCAAGCAGTACGGACTTATCAACAGCCGTGCCAACATCTCCGCATTTTCGCAGGACAGCTCCTTTTCTCTGCTCTCGGCTCTTGAGGTCTTGGGCGATGAGGGGCAGCTCGAACGAAAGGCGGATATATTCTACAAGCGAACCATCAAGCCACACACCCCGGTTACTTCCGTAGATACCTCCAGCGAAGCACTTGCTGTTTCTATGGGCGAAAAAGCCCGTGTGGATATGGATTATATGTGCGAGCTGACCGGCAAGACCGAGGAAGAAATCTTTGCGGACTTGAAGGGCGTTATCTTTCTGAACCCGATGTACGGGTACGGCAATTCCACGCAGGCAAAGTACCTGATGGCAGACGAATACCTCTCCGGCAATGTCCGGGAAAAGCTGGTACTCGCCCGAAAGTCGGCGGAGCTTTACCCTGAAGATTACACCGTAAATGTGGAAGCACTGGAACGGGTACAGCCGAAAGACCTGACCGCCAGCGAGATCGCCGTTCGGCTTGGTGCTACTTGGCTGCCGACCGAAATTGTCGAACAGTTTATGTTTGAGTTCTTGGGAACACCGAGGTACGCACAGTGGAACATCAAGGTTCATTTCTCTGCCTATACCGGTGAGTGGAATATTGAGGGTAAGTCCTATGACCGCAGCAATGTGAAGGCATACAGTACCTACGGTACGGGGCGCATCAACGCCTATAAGATCATCGAGGAAACACTGAACCTTAAAGATGTCCGCATCTTCGACTATGTAGAGGACGCAGACGGCAAAAAGAAAGCCATTCTGAACAAGAAGGAAACGGCAATCGCACAGGCAAAGCAGGAGCTGATCAAGCAGGGTTTTCAGGATTGGGTCTGGTCTGACCCTGAACGCAGAGAACGGCTTTGCATCCTTTACAATGAGAAATTCAACAGCCTGCGTCCCCGTGAGTACGATGGAAGCCACATCGTTTTCAGTGGTATGAACCCGGAAATCGAGCTTCGGGAACACCAAAGAAATGCAGTGGCGCACATCCTATACGGCGGGAATACGCTGCTTGCACACGCCGTGGGTGCAGGGAAAACCTTCGAGATGGTTTCGGCGGCGATGGAGTCCAAACGGCTCGGATTGTGCAGTAAATCCCTGTTTGTCGTACCCAACCACCTCACTGAGCAGTGGGCATCGGAGTTTTTACAGCTCTATCCCTCAGCCAACATTTTGGTGGCAACGAAGAAAGACTTTGAAACCAAGAACCGCAAAAAGTTCTGCGGCAGAATTGCCACCGGCGATTACGATGCCATCATTATCGGGCATTCGCAGTTCGAGAAAATACCGATGTCCATTGAACGGCAGCGGGCGATCCTCGAACAGCAGCTTGATGAGGTAACGGAGGGCATTGCGGAATTGAAAAAGAACCGTGGAGATAACTTCTCCGTAAAACAACTGGAGCGCACAAAGAAATCTGTCAAGCAGAAGCTCGATAAGCTCAACGACCAATCCAAAAAGGATGATACAGTGACCTTTGAGGAGTTGGGTGTGGACAGACTTTTCATTGATGAGAGCCACTACTATAAGAATCTGTTCCTCTTTACTAAGATGCGGAATGTAGGCGGCATCGCCCAAACCGAAGCGATGAAATCCAGCGACCTTTTTATGAAATGCAGGTATTTGGACGAACTGACCGGAGGGCGTGGGACAGTGTTTGCGACAGGAACGCCGATCTCCAATTCAATGGTCGAGCTTTACACCATTCAGCGATACTTGCAGTACAACACCCTTGTTCAGAACAACTTGCAGCACTTCGATGCCTGGGCTTCCACTTTCGGAGAAACCATTACGGCAGTAGAACTTACACCCGAAGGAACAGGCTACCGAGCCAAAACACGCTTTGCCCGCTTCTACAATTTACCGGAGCTGATGGCGATGTTTAAGGAAATCGCAGACATCAAAACAGCGGATATGCTTGACCTGCCAGTGCCGAAAGCGGTCTTTCACAATATCTCGGTGAAGCCCTCTGAAATCCAAAAGCAGATGGTAGCCGAGCTTGCGGAGAGAGCCGAAAGGGTACGAAACGGTATGGTTGATGCCAAGGAAGATAATATGCTCAAGATCACCAACGACGGCAGAAAGCTGGCTCTTGATCAGCGGCTTATCAATCCACTGCTCCCTGATTTTGAGGACAGTAAGCTAAACGCCTGCGTGGACGCTATGTTTGAAACTTGGGAGCGTGGCAGCGAGAAGCGGCTGACACAGCTATTTTTCTGCGACCTGTCTACGCCGAAAAACGACGGCTCCTTCAATGTCTATGACGACATCCGACAGAAGCTGATTGCCCGTGGCGTACCCGCCGATGAGATAAAGTTCATCCACGAAGCGGATACCGAAGCAAAGAAGCTGGAGTTGTTCAAGAAGGTACGCCGAGGGGATGTCCGCATCCTGATGGGCAGTACGCAGAAGATGGGAGCCGGTACGAATGTGCAGAACAAACTTGCCGCATCCTCCGATCTCGACTGCCCGTGGCGACCCTCTGACTTGGAACAGCGGCTCGGCAGAAGTATCCGGCAAGGCAACGAAAATGCAGAGGTCCACATCTACCGTTTCGTGACGGAAGAAACCTTTGATGCCTACTTGTATCAGCTCGTGGAAGGCAAGCAGAAGTTCGCTTCGCAAATAATGACCAGCAAATCGCCGGTGCGCTCCTGCGAGGATATTGACGAAACCGCACTGTCCTATGCTGAAATCAAAATGCTGGCGACCGGCAATCCCCACATCAAAGAGAAGATGGACTTGGACATTCAGGTTCAGAAATTGCGGCTCTTAAAGTCCAGTTTCCTTTCCGAAAAATATGCTTTGGAGGATAAGATCATCAAGTTCTATCCGCAGGAGATCGCACGGCGGGCTGATGTAATTGCGGGATTAAAATCCGATATTGAAAGAGTGGCAGAGCACCCGAAGCCGTCTGATGAAACCTTTGTGGGTATGACGGTCAAGGGTGCTTTCTATTCAGAGAAAGCGGATGCCGGCAACGCCATCTTGGAGGCGTGTAAGGCAATGACGAATCCCGAACCCATTCCCCTCGGTGAGTACCGTGGTTTTACGATGGAGCTGTACTTTGAAGCAAGAGAATACAAAGTGCGGCTCAAGGGTGAGCTTGGTTATCCCGTAACCCTCGGCACGGACACCTTCGGTAATATCACCCGCTTGGATAATGCGCTGGAGGGGCTTCCAAAGCGTTTGGAGATGAACGAAATGGAGCTTGACAACATCAAAAAGCAGTTTGAAACTGCGAAGGTCGATGTGGAAAGACCGTTCCCGCAGGAGGAAGAATTGAAAGCCAAGACCGACCGGCTGAATGAACTCAACGCCCTGCTCAATGTGGATAAGCGTGAGAACGAGATCGTCGGCGGTGAACCCGATGAGGGTGAAGAACTGCCCGAAAAGAAACCGAAGGACTTGGAACGCTGACTAATGCGGTATGGGAATGATCTCATACTGCCGACACATAGCCGCTTGGTTTTCAAAAGAAATCAGGCGGCTATTTCTATTTTGAAGGAGGTGTTCGCTATGAACGAAACAGATTACAACGCTCGACTTTACGAGAAAATGAAAGCCGAACAGGACAAATACCGGGACTGGCTTGTGCGTCAGGAGCCGTGCGAAATTCTCAATCATACCTACGAATACACGATGCGGGAGGACATCGTGATGTGTATGGAGGAGCTGGAGCTTGAGCCGGAAAAGGCAAGGGCTTTGCTTCGTTCCCCTTGTCCTCTGAGTGATGTGTATAAGGAGTTCCGGGACAGAGAAACCGAGCATATGGATACCATCCGGGACTCCATCGAAACGGAAGCGGATAAGAGCCTGCAACGGCAGGAGAAGAAACAGCACCGGGAAAGCAGGTGATTTTATGCCGTATATCCCCCCAGAGGTGGTGGAACAGGCACGGCAAATCGACCTGCTTACCTATCTGCAAAGCTGTGAGCCGCAGGAGCTTGTCCGAATTTCCGGCAACAACTATACCACCCGCACCCACGACAGCTTGAAGATTTCTAACGGCAAGTGGATGTGGTGGTCACAGCGCATCGGCGGCTACAATGCCCTTGACTATCTTGTGAAAGTCAAGGGCTGTTCTTTTGTAGAGGCGGTCGAAACGCTGATGGGAAAAGCGGCAGTAATGCCGTCAACGACAGTCAAGCAAAAGCAGAAAACAGAGCCGAAGGTCTTGCTTCTGCCGGATAAAAGTGCTTCCACAGAAAGAATTACAGAGTATCTTTTCGGCAGAGGAATCGACTATTCCATCATCCAATACTGCATTGACAAGGGACTGATTTTCGAGAGCCTGCCGTATCATAACCTTGTGTGCGTGGGCTTTGATGAGAAGAATATCCCTCGCTATGCGTCCTACCGAGCGACCAATGACCGCCGTGTTTTGGGTGACTGCTCCGGCAGTGACAAGCACTATTCTTTTCGGATCGCAGACAGCGACAGCGGCACGGTGCATCTCTTTGAGTGTGCCATTGACCTGCTTTCCTATGCGACGCTTGAAAAGATGGCGGGCAGGGATTGGCGGAAAGACAACCTTGTTTCCCTCGCCGGTGTGTATCTGCCCAAGGAGAGAATCGAGGACAGCACTACCCCTGCGGCTCTTGTGAAGTACCTCGATGAGAAGCCGCAAATCAAGAAAATTCTCCTGCACTTCGATAACGATAATGCCGGGAGAAAAGCCAGCCTTGCACTGAAAACCATATTGCCGAGCAAGTATGAAGTCATTGACAGCCCACCGCCCTGCGGCAAGGACTACAATGACTTTCTTTGCTTTCAGCTCGGTATCCACCGCAACAAAACCAAAGAAAGGACGAATGAACGATGACTGAGTTCAGCATTTATCAGATCAACACAGACCGGGACAACAATCGTGTATGCTTCTTGGGACTGGATACCCTTGAACGATTCCAGCACTCCAAGGAGGTCGATCCCGTCCTCTACGACCGAGTTTATGACGGGAAACTCGATTGCAATTCCCTCGAAACCATCTATGAGAAGTTCAATATCAACCATCCCGCCGACTACAAGGGACGCTCTCTTTCCGTGTCGGATGTAGTCGAAATCAGGGAGAGCGACACCCTTAATCCCGGCTTTTACTTCGTGGACAGTATCGGGTTCAAGTCGATTTCTTTCGACAAATCACCCTGTAAAGAGCCGGTGAAAGCAAGCGACGGAAAGATTTCCGTTCTGCTTGTTGAGCCGAACAAGTATCCCAAGATGATTGAGATCGACGATACCTTGGAGGTAATGCAGACAGTGGTCGGCGGCGACATTGAGGAATATATGCCTTTTGAAGATGAGGTCGCCATCATCTGTAACGAGGAAGGAAAAATCACAGGTATGGCACCTAATCGTGCCGTTTATGAGGAGAACTCCCGTGAGATGCTGGACATTATCTGCGGGAAGTTTTTCATTGTCTATGCTCCCTTTGAAGCAGAGAGGTTTCAGTCCCTCCCGCCTGACCTTGCGGAGAAATACCGTGAGAAATTCAAATACCCCGAACGCTTTATGAGAGTCAACAATGAGATCGTAGCTGTGCCTTTTAAGCCCGTCAGGGCGGACAAAGAACGCTGATCTCAATGAGAACGGGGTTCCCCCGAACGCTCTGTATTATCTTAACGAGCAGACTGTTTTTACTCCTACCGGTCAAAAACAGTAAATCGCTCGTTAGGGGAACCCCCTAATACCCCGTGCAAGAAGCACCACACATTTCAAAAGAAAGGATGAAATCCATTTATGAAAAGAACGATCAAGAAGCAGTTTTGGTTTTCTCGTGACGAAGCGCAGGACTTGCAGAAGAAAGCAAAGAAAACCTGCCTGTCTGAAGCGGCGCTCGTCCGTCTGTTGCTCCGTGGTTATGAACCGAAGGAGAAGCCCGATGACCGTTTCTACGATGCGATGCGGGAGTTCTCCGCCATCGGCAATAACATCCATCAGATCTCCGTTAAGGCAAACGCACTCGGCTTTATCGACACGCAGAAGCTGAACAGTGAGTTGGATCGCCTGCACAAGTTTCAGGCAGATATGGAGCGTCAGTTTCTTCGACCCGATGAGAGCAACCTGAAATGGCAGTAAGTAAGCTGTGGCCGGTCACGGTTCGCCTTGCGACCGTTCTCGACTACGCTTCCAATCCTGAGAAAACCACAAAGTCAAAGTCGAAATACAGCGACGCCGATTATCAGGCACTCCGTGATGTAGTCGCTTATGCAAAAGACGGAGAGAAAACAGAACGGGAGTTGTTCTGTGAGGCCATCCACTGTAATCCGCAAACTGCCCGTGAACAGTTCATCACGGTGAAAGAGCAATTTGACAAGCCGGATGGCATCCAAGCATATCACGGTTATCTCAGCTTTGAGGAAACCGACATCACGCCGGAGCTTGCACAGCAGGTCGGTATGGCGTTCGCAGAAAGAATGTGGGGCGACCGTTTTCAAGTCCTTGTGACCACTCATCTGAACACGGAGCATCTTCACTGCCATTTCGTTGTGAACTCCGTTTCGTTCAGGGACGGCAAGCGATTGCAGAACAAGGAAAAGGCGTGGTGGTACTTCCGCCACATTGCCGATGAAGTCTGTTTGGAACACGGACTGTCCGTGGTGCAAAACCCGGAAGCCTACCAGTCGCCCCGCATTCTGACGCAAAAGGATAAAGCAGGTATGCCCACACGCTACAACCTCGCCCGTGCCGCCTTGGATGAAGCCATCGCAATGAGCCACAACCTTCGACAGCTTGAATATCATCTGTCTGAGATGGGATACACCCTCGGTTCCAATCCCAAGCGGAAGTATTGGACGATCAAGGGCAAGGGCGATGAACGCCCCATCCGATTGCACAGGCTCGGTGAAGAATACACCAAAGAGCGCATTACACAGCGGCTCATTGAAAACCGTGATAACATCGACTTCGAGCCGTTTCAGCCTAAAACCTACCGACCGAATCAATACCGGCTCAGAACACGGAGCGACAGAATTGGAAAAGTCGGCGGTCTGTATGGGCTGTACCTTTACTACTGCTACCGGCTCGGCTATTTGCCGAAGTACAAGGCAGGACAACAGAATCAAGCACGAGTTCACTATCTTTTCAAAGAGGACTTGATGAAGATAGATGAACTCACCAAACAAGTCACGCTGCTCGGCAAGCACCACATCGGTACAGACGAGCAGCTTTTTTCATATCAGCACTCGGTCGAGGAGCAGATCAAGACCGTAACTGCCGACAGAACGCACCTCCGAAATGAAATACGAAAAGTGAACATCACAGATGCAGAGCTGTCACAGGCAAAGGCAAGTATCTCGCTTCTTACCGAGAAGCTGAAAGAACTCCGCAAGGAGGTCAAACTCTGTCAGGACATCGCTGTCCGTTCCAAGGTTATCGAGGAAAAGGTGGATGCAGTCCGAGCAGAGGAAGAAAAATCAAAACGAAAGGAGAACCGCAACTATGAACAACGGCGGTGATGCGGCTGAGCAGGTCGTCAGGCTCTCACTTGAAGGCTTTGAAGTTGCCGCAAAACTTACAGGCTCGGCGGCAAAGAATGTCGCCCTGCTTCTCGTGTCCGTGCTGAAGCAGGAACAGCAGACCAAAGGCAAAGCACGGCTCACCAATATGATCAAGTCCGGCAAGGAACTGAAAGTCTTTTCTATCCCGAACAAGGACTTGGCACAGTTCACCAAACAGGCAAAGCGCTATGGCGTTCTCTATTGTGTCCTGAGAGATAAGAGCGCCAAGGGAGATGATGTACCCGTGGATATTATCGCCCGTGCAGAGGACGCTTCCAAAATTCAGCGCATTGTGGAACGCTTCGAGATCGGCAAGGTCGATAAGGCAGGCGTTATCACGCAGGCGGAGCAGGACAAGGCTGACCGTGAAGCGGTGGCACGGGAAGTGCCGACCAAAACCAAGGGTGAGATCATCGTAGAGGAAGCAATGGGAAAGCCTTTGCAGAAAGAAGGTCAGTCCCACGAAAACCCTACGGTCGCAAAGACGGAAAAAAGCCCTCCGTCCGAGCGAAGCTCCGAGATCAGCGGTACGGCTATTGACCGGGGTACAGCAAAGCAGGCAGACAAGAAGCCTTCCGTGAGAGAAAAGCTAGAGCGCTACAAGACTGCTGCAAAAGCTGACAAAGAAGCAGACCGTGCCGAGCCTGCGCTTTCCAAGGAGAAAAGCAAGACTCCCGAACCGAACCGTCAGACGGTTCACACCCAGCCGAAAAAGCATAAGAAATCGAAAGAGAGGTAATCAGCTATGACGAACAATTTCACCCCCAAGAAGTCCGGGACTTCGGCTCGTCCGCAGCTCTCCCCGGAGGAATACGCCACCAAGAAAAAGGCGGAGAAGGATGCCGTGTATCAGATGATCGACGATACCGCTGCTGAGATCGTCAGCGACCCCGACAAGTTCAGGGCATATCTCGATACGCAGGCACGAATGGATCGCTACTCTGCCGCCAACGCTCTGCTCATTTATAAGCAGCAGCCGCAGGCGACGCAGCTCAAGGATTTTCGTGATTGGCAGGAGGACGGCGTGAAGGTCAACAAGGGTGCTAAGAGCCTGTCCATTCTTGAACCTGTTGAATACACCAAGAATGACGGCTCTACCGGCATTGCCTACAATGTCAAGAAGGTATTCGATGTAGAGCAGACCAGTGGCAAGAAGCCTGCTGCACCTACCCTTGACCGTGATCCCCGAAAGCTCGTTGCCATTATGCTCGACACGGCTCCCATTGATGTGAGCACTGTGGAGGAGCTGCCTTCTCCCAATATGGGAGCGTTCTATAAGAACGAGGATCAGACCCTCTATATCAAGCGGGACATTGGGGACAGCGTTGCACTCTGCCAGTGCGTGGCACAGGAACTTGGTCACGCTCAGCTTGCAATGAACTGCGAAGCATACAGCCGCAGGGATATGGGCTTCTCTGCTGTCTGCGTCGGTTATATGCTCTGCCGTAAGTTCGGCGTGGATGTGAAGAACTTCGCCATTGACCGTATCCCGGAGGAGCTGGCGGGCAAGTCCCCAAAGGAAATTCGTGCGGAGCTTTCCAAGACCCGTTCTGCGATGAGCGAGATCGGCTCTCGTGTGTCGGAGGAAATCTACCGTCGCCGAGCAGACCGAAGCAAAGATCAGGAAAGATGAGGTGTGAGCGATGAAAGAGAAACGCTATCACATCGCCTTGGACGATTATGAACACGGCGTAGTGATTCGAGCTTTGAACGATACCAAAACCGAACTGATGAATGAGGGTAAATCCACCGATGCCGTGGACGATCTTATCATCAAGGTCGGGTATGCCCCAAAGAAAAAGTTCAAGGTAGTGGAAAGAAAGGACTGCTCCTGTCGTGAATCGAGATAACGACAGACAGACCTCCATCATTCTCGCCGTACTCGGCATCCTGCCGATTGTGTGGCTCGGACTTCTCATTGCACCATCCGTTAAGGGTGGCTTGCCGGAGATACTGCCGAGCTTAATGAATGTGATGAGCGACCCGTTTCATATAGTGCTTTGCGAGGACAGTGTAAAAACTGTCCTCGTTTTGCTTCTCTGCTATGGAATGGGCATCGGTATCTACTTCTCTACACGCAGGAACTACCGACGCCGGGAGGAACACGGCAGCGCAAAATGGGGCAATGCCAAAGCCGTGGACAAGAAATACCGGCAGAACCCACCGTCCGAAAACAAGCTGATGACACAGGCAGTCCGTATCGGACTCAACGGCAAGAAACACCGCCGCAATCTGAACACCCTTGTCTGCGGCGGTTCCGGTGCCGGTAAGACCCGCTTTTACTGCAAACCAAATCTGATGCAGGCAAATACCAGCTTCGTGATTCTTGACCCGAAGGGCGAGATCGTCCGGGATGTGGGAAATTTGCTGGAGAAAAAGGGCTATGAGATCAGAGTTCTCGATCTGATCTCAATGGAAAAGAGCCACTGCTATAACCCGTTTGTCTATCTCCATTCAGACAACGATGTGCAACGGCTTGTGACAAATCTGTTCAAGAGCACAACGCCAAAGGGGTCACAAAGTAACGACCCTTTTTGGGATACCTCAGCTTCAATGCTGCTGTCTGCTCTCGTCTATTATCTTCACTACGAAGCGCCGGAGGATGAGCAGAACTTTGCAATGGTAATGGAGATGCTACAAGCGGCTGCCATCGACAATGAGGAAGATCCACGACCTTCACCGCTGGACTGTCTGTTTGCCGATTTGGAGTTGGACAGACCCGACCATATCGCTCTGAAATACTATCGGTCTTACCACACCGGTTCGGCAAAGACGCTGAAATCCATTCAGATCACCCTTGCCGCAAGGCTTGAAAAGTTCAACTTGGAGAGCTTGGCGGCACTGACCTGTACCGATGAGCTTGACCTTGCTTCTATGGGCGAAAAGAAAGTGGCATTGTTCGCTATTATCCCGGACAACGATTCGAGCTTCAATTTCTTGGTCAGCATCCTTTATACCCAGCTATTTCAGCAGCTTTTCTTTTCCGCTGACCATATTCACGGCGGCGCATTGCCAATTCCCGTTCACTTCCTGATGGATGAGTTCGCCAATGTCAGCCTGCCGGACGACTTCGATAAGATCCTTTCCGTTATGCGTTCCCGTAGCGTGTTTGTGTCCATCATTCTTCAGAACTTGGCACAGCTCAAGGCACTGTTTGAAAAGCAGTGGGAATCCATCGTCGGCAACTGCGATGAGTTCCTCTACTTGGGTGGCAACGAGCAGTCCACCCACAAATATGTGAGCGAATTGCTGGGCAAGGAAACCATCGACACGAACACTTACGGAAAGAGTTCCGGGCGAAGCGGAAACTATTCCACCAACTATCAGATCAGCGGTCGAGAGCTTCTGACCCCGGATGAGGTTCGTATGCTTGATAACCGCTACGCCATTCTGTTCATCCGAGGGGAACTCCCCGTGATGGACTTAAAATACGACATTCTCAAGCACCCCGCCGTTGACCTGACTTCCGACGGAAAAGGCGGCGTCTATCAGCACGGCAAGGTCACAAGTAATGTTGCGACCATTGAGGTGCAGTACCTCGACCCTGATACTCTGCCGGATACAGAGGTATCGGAAACCACCTATGAGCTGCTGTCCGATGAGGATTTCAACTCGGAAACCAACAACAATACAACAACAAAATTACGGAGGTAACTAATATGAACATTTTTAAGAAGAACACCGAGAAGCATACCGAAAAGCTGCCTATGACCGGCAAGGTCAAGAAGGGCTTCCGCATTTACTGCACCGCCATTATGGGTGCAGCACTCGTCCTCGGCACTTCGGTTACGGCGTTTGCCGCCAACGACCCCATTTCCGTTATCAACAACCTGTCTACCTTTATCTTTGGGCTGATCCGTGCTATTGGTCTTATCCTGTTGGGCTTCGGCGTTGTGCAGGTCGGTCTGTCCCTGAAGTCCCACGACCCCTCTCAGCGAGCGAACGGTTTCCTGACCCTTGCAGGCGGCGTCATCATCACCTTTGCAAAGGAAATCCTCGACCTGGTTGTCGGCTAAGAAATTTCACACCGAGGGGTGTTCCCGAAAAAGCGGGAGCACCCCTTAACTCTATGAAAAGGAGGTGCTTTTCGTGAGCGACAACTGGGTCGTACAAAACCTTGAAAACGCATTGGAAACTTGGAACGAGAAGATGGCAGAGATTTGGCAGCTTATCACGACAACACCGCAGAACTTCAAAGGCGGTGGAATATGGGGCGTGATCGTCAACATTAACGGCGCAGTGCAGTCTATCGGACTTGCACTCCTTGTGCTGTTCTTCGTCGCCGGTATGGTGAAAACCTGCGGTTCATTTACAGAAGTTAAGAAACCGGAACACGCTCTGAAGCTGTTCGTTCGCTTTGCTATCGCAAAGGGTGCCATCACCTACGGTATGGAGCTGATGCTCGCCTTGTTCAACATCGTTCAGGGAACGATTTCGACAATTATGAGTTCTGCAGGTTTCGGTTCACCACAACAGACGGTTCTACCGGCTGAAATGATAACGACTATTGAGGACTGCGGATTCTTCGAGAGTATCCCGCTATGGGCTGTCACGCTCATCGGAGGGCTGTTCATCACCGTAATGTCATTCATCCTGATAATGACCGTGTACGGGAGATTTTTTAAGCTCTATATGTACACGGCGCTTGCGCCCATTCCGCTTTCCACCTTCGCCGGTGAACCGAGTCAGAATGTGGGCAAGTCCTTCATCAAAAGCTACTGCGCCGTTTGCTTGGAGGGGGCAGTAATCGTGCTGTCCTGCATTATCTTCTCGCTTTTTGCGTCCTCACCACCCGTAGTAAACCCCGATGCGGCGGCGGTCACGCAGGTGTGGAGTTATATAGGCGAACTGCTCTTTAATATGCTCGTTCTCGTTGGCTCGGTCAAGATGAGCGACCGCATTATCCGAGAGATGATGGGACTGTAAGGAGCGCACTATGAAAAACAACACCAAAATCTATAACCGCTTCAAGGGGTTCACCCTTGAGGACTGCGATTGCCGGTATTGCCTGTATTATGGCGGCAGACGCAAAGGCAAGGTGAACTGCCTTGCGGATGAATGCGTCTGTGCCGAGGAAATCCGTCAGGCAAAGGAACGCTGTCGCAGAGAAAGGAGTTTCTAATGTTTTATCAACTTTATAATATCCATCTCCTGAACGGAGAAGTCATTCAGTCAGCGGAGGATTATGACCTCCCTGCCGAAAAGGGATTGGTTGGTATGTTCGAGCGAATGAAAGAAACGGATATTCTGACCGTCAACGATTTGCTTTTGGGTTCAGCGTATATTCCCAAGCGCAGCATCGTTTATATCGCAACCGGCGATGTGGTGGAGGGACACAAGTATGGAAGTAAAAATTAACAGAGAAATCCGCAACTATACGGAGGCGATGTTCTTTGGACTGTACCACATTGACAAAGCCGACCGGAACTCCGATGATCAGCGCCGGTTTTATTTTTCCTTCCCCGATCAGTTCATAGAGGCGGACCAGTGCCGTCGGCGCATTTCCAACCGCAATAATCAGCTTTTTATCCAGCTCCGCTGCTTTTTCCATGCAGGCTGCCGCGCGGGTGCTTCCGGTTTCTTTTGCTCTTGCCGCAACATCTTCGTCTGACATAAAGCAGAGCGCTTCACCGCCGTGGCGCGCAAGCACCTTTTTGTTGATGCCGGATCTTGCCATCTGCGTATCCGTCACAATGCAGGCTCCCTCCCGGATCGCCTCGATGCCTTTTGCCACCGCATGCTCCGAAAAGCAGAGATTATCCGCATAATCAAAATCCGCACTTGTGTGGATACACCGCTTTACAACCAGTTCCTGATCCTCTGGAAACGTTCTTCCGTTTAATTCTTCCGTGATAATTTCAAAGCTTCTCTTTTCAATCTCGTGCGGGCTTACCTGCTCCAGTTCTATCTTCATCTTTATGCCCCTTCTTCCAGAATTTGATAAATCTTCTTCATGTCGAGATGCTCGCGCAGCGCATCTGCGAGAATATCGTACTGTGTCTCTTTGAATGTCTGGTAATCGACACCGTGAATCTGCTCCATGGCAATTCCCTTATTCTTTGCAAGTGCTTCCACGATCCGCTCGGCAACGGCGAAACGCCCCTCGGCCGTGGGCGGGATGCCATCTTCGTCAAGGGCAAGGCCGATCACGGCGCACCCGTAGCGTTTCACGATGGGAAGCACGGTCTCCAGGCTTTCCCGTTTGCCGTTGACGCTGTTGATGAGCGGCTTGCCTGCGTAACCGCGCACCGCCGCCTCCACCGCCACCGGGTCGGACGAGTCCACCACCAGCGGCAACGTGACCGTGGAAGAGAGCTTATCCACTGCAGCTGCCAGCACGGCAGGCTCATCAAGCTCCGGAAGGCCTACGTTGACATCGAGGACATCGGCGCCCAGCTCCTGCTGCGAAACGGCCTCGCCCACCAGATAATCCAGGTCGCCCGCCCGCAGCGCTGCCTTAAGCTTAGGCTTGCCCGTAGGGTTGATGCGCTCGCCGATCACGGCGATGCGGGGCACGCCCACCGGAAGCACCACGGCCTCCTGGGCGCTGCACAGCACGCAAGCGGGCTCGTAGGCGCGCGGCGCCGGCACGCGGCGGGCATCCGCCATGCGACGAAGCTCGCGCGTGTATTCCGGCGACGTGCCGCAGCACCCGCCGATGATCGAGGCGCCCGCATCGAGCATGCCCTCCATAGCCGCGGCGAAATCATCGGGCGACACATCGAACACGGTGACCCCGTCCTCCACGCGCGGCAGGCCTGCGTTCGGTTGCACCATCAACGGGCAGCGGCAACGACGCGCCATATCCTGCGCGGCGCCCAATAGCTCCGCCGGACCAAGCGAGCAGTTCAAACCCACGGCATGCGCGCCCATGCTCGAAAGCACCTCTGCGGCCACCTCCGGCGACGTGCCTAAAAACGTGCGCCCATCCTCGCCGAACGTCATGGTGGCCAACACCGGCAGATCGCAGTTCTCCTGAGCAGCCAGCAGCGCCGCCTTCGCCTCGCGCAAGTCGGCCATGGTTTCGATCAGCACCACATCGCAGCCGGCGGCGGCAACGGCGCGCACCTGCTCGGCGAACAGGTCGTAAGCCTCTTCGAAGCTCATGGTTCCCATGGGTTCCAACAGCGCACCCGTCGGGCCTACATCGCCGGCGATGTAGGGGGCGCCGGCGGCACGGGCGCATTCGGCAGCCGCACGATACACGTCCTCGACGCTTGCGGCACCTTCCAGCTTCAGTCGGTTGGCACCGAACGTGTTCGTGGTGATGACCTCGGCTCCCGCATCGACATAGGCCTTGTGAATGGCCGCGATGTCGTCGGGATGCGAGAAGTTGAGCAACTCGGGGATCTGCCCCGCATCGGCAAGACCCCGCTCCTGCAGCTGCGTGCCCATGGCCCCGTCCACCACCAGGAAGTCCTGCCCGAGCAGCGCTCGTTTCAAATGCTCATCTTTGATGGCAAGCCCCGATAAATCGGGCTCGGGCAGCTGCGCCGCCTTCGCCCAACCGCCGGTCAGCTCCTTGTGCGCGCACACGCTCTCACCCATGGCAGGTAACCCCTCGTTTCCTTAACTCGCAACCATCCCTCAAACGGCAAACCGCGCAAGCATCGCGCGCCTCGCCGCCATTATCGGGCTCATTGAACAAACCTAGCACGGCGGTAACGCTTTTCACCGGAACGAGCATGTTCGTCGACGTAACCGAAATGCCCAAGCGCCGACGCGCATCAAGGACTCCCAAAAACGCCGGCTGCACATTCAGCGGCAAGTCGCCATAGCCGGGGCTGAAACGCCAGTTCGTGCTCAGACCCATGTCATGAGCGAAGCGGACAATGACATCTTCGGTGATGTTCGCTGCCGCCTCGACCAGCGCCGAACAGCAAGCTCCGAACATCACGCCGTCCGCCACGCTGATGGCCTCGTGCTTTCGCATCTCCCGCTCGCTGACGGCGCCGAGCGTGCACGCCATCAGCGCAACCTTGCAAGCCCCGCGCAAATGCTCGGCGATGCTGTTGCCCTCGAGGACAAGATCGCAGCCTTCCAAAGCCACCTGCGGCACGAGCCCCTTCTCGCATTCGGCTTCCGTGCCCGATACCGCGCTACAGCCCTCGACCGCGTTCAGCCCCGTATCGCAGGCGTTAAGCGTGCCCGTCGCCCCAGGCTCCGGCGCTTCCCAGCGCGACCGCTTCTCGTCGATACCGAAAACGCTCCAGGCGAACACGGGCTTGATCGCCTTCTCGCACTCATCGGCCAGCCTATTGAAACGGGTCAGCAGCGCCTCATCGACCTGCTGACCCGTATATCCCAGATATCTCAGCGCCTCGCTGCGATCGAGCCGCGCATCAGGCGCGCCCCCTGCGCCAAGACGTCCATAACGCACCATCACGAAACCAGCGCCACCTTCAACGCGCACGAGGCGGCACGGGCGATCTCGGGGTTGTTCATGGTGTACACGTGCAGCCCCTCGACGCCATGCGCCTGCAAGTCGGTCAGCTGGCGGCACGCGTATTCGATGCCCGCCTGACGCAAGCTTGCCGGGTCGTCCTCATATCGCGCGAGCAGCTTGATGATGGGGCTCGGAAGCGAAGCCCCGCACATGAACACCATGCGCTGGATCTGCGCCTTGCTCATGAACGGCATGATGCCTGCGGTTATCGGCACGGTGATACCGGCGGCCTCGGCCCCTTCGCGGAAACGATAGAAGCAGTCGTTATCGAAAAACAGCTGCGTGACCAGGAAGCTTGCGCCCGCATCCTGCTTCTGCCTCAGATGCTCCACGTTCAAGCGAAGCGAGTCGCAATCGATATGGCCCTCGGGATACGCGGCGGCGCCCACGCAAAAGCCAGCGTCCGCCAACACCGGGATAAGGTCCTTGGCATACCGGAAATCACCGGGTTCATAGCCCTCCGGCAAATCGCCGCGCAATGCAAGCACATTGCGGATACCGCGGTCCTTCATGTCGGCGATAGCCGCCGAAATCGACTGCTGCGATGCGCCGGCGCAGGTCAGGTGAGCCACAGCGGGGACGTCATGATCGTCTTGGATCATTGCGGCGATTTCAGCGGTGGCCTGCTTGTTGCCGCTGCCGCCCGCCGAATACGTAACGCTGATGAACGCGGGATCGAGCTTTGCAAGCTCCTGCGCGATCGTGCGCGCCGACTCCATGCTCAGCTCGCCTTTCGGCGGGAAGATCTCGAACGAAATCGGCTGCGAGCCCGTCTGGCGGGCCTGCGTGAAGATGCTATCTACGGTATCCATAATGCTGCCTTTTATCATGTTCCATCATCAGTATCTTTAGCGCTGCTTATTATAACGACCCAAGCCTTCCCATCATCGATAATTCCTGGCACCGGGATATGCTTTATTCAGAAAGCAACCTATCTGCCAACACGATTGCCGGGAGGATCGAGTACCGACACACAGCAAACATCGAGTTTATGGCAGGCATTCGTAACGCAATCTTGCCCATGAACATGTCACCCTCACCGGTTTCGCTAACTACGCCGTCGACGGGAAGGGAGGGTTGAACGAACTTACATCGAGATACGTCACACCGGCTAGCATCCGCCAGCGTGATTTCGGGGCGAGCTCGAACCTTCACGCGCCATGATGCCGCCCTCCCAGTATCGCTGCCGTCGACTCCATCGGCGGAAAGGCCGGGGTTACTCCCGAGACAGGTCTTCGCCCTCCCCTCTACGCGCGCAGACGCGATCAGGGGGAGGATCGAATACGTTCACGCTGCTGCCGGTCTCGCTTTGGCGAAACGCGCTGAAGCAGACGAGCGTTTGCCAGAGCTCGACCCTTTTCGCAAGCTGACGAGCTTCTTTCGCCCGCTGTTTTGCCTCGGCTTTATCCTCGAAGGCCGACCCACTTGTCTCCTCGTTCGCCCCCGTCCCCCGCGCCGCTCCCAACTCCAAAAGCTCGCATGATCCCGCAAAACCACCCTTCGGTATGCTTCGACGACGCATCCTTCTTGCAACCTTCTCGCACAGCTGTACATAAGCATCGAATTCATGTACCTGCTCGGGACGCACCAATATCGCCCGACGCTGCAACCCTCCAAGCCCTTTATTTGATACCGCAACCTTTCCACTCGTATTTCGAGCCACCTTCCTTGCGTCTCGAACATCCTTCGCACCCGCCGTTGCGGCTCCAATCGCCGATTTTGCCCTTTGGTCGCCCTCTGCATCCGCAGCCTCGCTTCCCCGATCGAACGTGGTGCCGCCATGGCGCGCGCAAAACGCTGCCACGGGAAACTCCTCAGGGTCCTCCGGACCATCGATGCCGCAGGCAGGGCCATTCGTCCTTCGCCCGCCGATTCCATCAGGCAGCGAGATGTTCAACGCCGCCACATCGCGCCTTCGGTTCGTTGAACGCACGGTCAGCATGCGGCCAGACGCGCCCGAGCCCTCCGCCACTGACAAACAACCTCTTCCTGCAACATTCTCGCCAAGAACCACATCCCCTGCCGCAAACCCGCCGAAACGTCGCGGCATGCTCAGGGCCATCGCCATCGCGGATTCCGTCGGCGAAATCGATCCATCTCGCACATAGGCAAGGGCACGACGCGCCTTCGCCGTCCCATAGGCCCCATCGACTTTCGCCAGATACTGGCCGATTCTAGCAGCAGACGTCAACGGCTCATCATCACCCTCTCGTAAAGCGATCCCGTTTTCAGCATTGGCATCGATCCGATACGACGAGCAGAGCGCATAACCCATATACACCGTTTCCAACAAGGTATGTTTGACCGCAATCTGCAAAAACGTCAGCTCAGGGGACGAGCAGCAAACCGCACCGAACCCTTCAACAGGCACCTTCACGAACGATCCTGCTGGATACGCGCTTCCCGAATAATGGGACCGCAAGCAATCGCCGTCACGTCTGCCCGCCGAAGTCCGCACAAGCACCTCGAGCTTGCCATCCTCGATACCCAAAAGCGAACGCAGTGTCCTGCTCTCGGAAACAAACGGCGACGTGCAAGGCAGCACCCGAGCCGTGGTCCTGTTCCCCGTGATGCGAGGGTTGCGATTCCGCACAAGCCAGCGAAATGCCGCATCGTGGGACAAGCAGATATTCATGGTAGCCATAACCGGTTCCTTTCAAGCGCAAATCACTTCGCAAACCAGCATGACGTCGCCATCTTGCACAACCCTTGCCCGCATCTTGCATACCGCACCGCCAAACCTTGCAGTCCGGTCACCGATACACCCCTGCAATAAATCGCACAGCATCCCCTGCAAGACCGACAAACGGTCACTCATATGATGTTACCGGAAAACGATAGCGGTAACCGTCTTATACCGGCTATACTGATGTCATAGCTTTAATCACACTACACAAACACAGCATCGGGAGAACAAGCTATGGCAGTAGAGCACAGTCAAGACAAGCGTCAATTAGCAGCATGGGTAGATCGGAAGCTGGCCGAAACGGTAGACGAGGTTGCCAGCAAGCGCGGCATCACGCGAACCGCGGCAATCACGGAGGCGCTACAGCGCTACGTAGAGGAAGAAACCAGCGTGGCGCTGCAACTTTCCGATTTCGCC
>OLQT01000225.1_pt1 | contig 47392 bp, 40 predicted proteins | sample 1672651 | NCBI WGS metagenome assembly OLQT01 (sample SAMEA3136709, study PRJEB25190) | human gut metagenome | biome: human gut; feature: human-associated habitat; material: faeces | place: Austria | collected 2013 | reverse complement strand
CCCAGATATTCAGTGGAGTTCCCCAGTAACGGTTACGGCTGATACCCCAGTCCTGAACATTCTCAATCCAGTCGCCGAAACGTCCTTTACCGATACTTTCCGGGATCCAGTTGATTGTGTTGTTGTTAGCGATCAGGTCATCTTTTACTTCTGTCATCTTGATGAACCATGATTCACGAGCGTAGTAGATAAGTGGTGTATCACATCTCCAGCAGTGTGGATAGCTGTGCTCGAACTTCGGTGCATCGTAGAGAAGTCCACGTCCGTCGAGGTCTTTTAATACTTCCGGGTCAGCCTTCTTAACGAATAATCCGGCAAATGGAGTCGTCTCTCCCATGTTACCTTTTTCGTCTACTAACTGTACGAATGGCATGTCATACTTACGTCCAACCTTGGCATCGTCTTCACCAAATGCAGGCGCGATATGAACAACACCGGTACCATCTGTCAGTGTTACATAAGTATCGCATGTAACGAAGAATGCTTTCTTGTTCTGCTTAGAAGCGCAGTCATAAGCACACTGGTATAATGGCTCATATTCTTTGTATTCGAGATCTTTACCTTTGTATGTCTCAAGAATCTCGTATGCTTTCTGTCCTTCTTCTGCAAGTTTTCCAAGTACTGTATCAAGAAGAGCTACTGCCATGTAGTAAGTATATCCGTCAGCAGCTTTTACTTTCGCATAGTCTTCTTCCGGGTTTACGCAGAGTGCGATGTTGGATGGAAGTGTCCATGGTGTAGTTGTCCATGCGAGGAAGTATGCATCCTCTCCTACTACTTTGAAACGAACAATTGCAGAACGTTCTTTTACATCTTTATACCCTTGCGCTACTTCCTGTGCGGAAAGCGGAGTTCCACAACGAGGGCAGTAAGGCACGATCTTGAATCCTTTGTAAAGGAGCTTCTTGTCCCAGATTCTCTTGAGTGCCCACCACTCAGACTCGATGAAGTTGTTATCGTATGTTACATATGGGTCATCCATGTCAGCCCAGAAGCCTACGGTATTAGAGAAATCCTCCCACATACCTTTGTATTTCCATACGCTTTCTTTACATTTCTTGATAAATGGTTCGATACCGTATTTTTCGATCTGGTCTTTTCCGTCCAGTCCGAGAAGCTTCTCAACTTCGAGCTCTACAGGAAGTCCGTGTGTATCCCATCCGGCCTTTCTTGGAACTTCGTATCCTTTCATTGTGCGGTATCTTGGAATCATATCCTTGATAACACGTGTCAGAACGTGTCCGATGTGCGGTTTTCCGTTGGCTGTCGGAGGGCCATCGTAGAACATATAGATCTCGTTGCCTTCACGGTCACGCATACTTTTTCTGAAGATGTCATTGTCTTCCCAGAATTTCTCTGTCTGTTTTTCTCTGTCTACAAAATTAAGATCCGTAGAAACTTTCTTATACATATTTACCTCCATAAAATTAAAACATAGAATTAAAAAAAGCTTCCGCCCTGTATAGGACGAAAGCTGTACTTACGTTTATAAACCACCTAACATACCATCATATGTCTTCCCTGTAACGGAGGAATGCCGTCAGTTTTTACTTGGCAGTCAGGCTTTTGTTCATACCCTGAAACCGTTCAAAATCTGCAACTCAGAAGTGATATTCAGATATATCTTACTTGTACCGGACTTCCACCATCCCCGGCTCGCTGCTGCGTTCTGTTATATCCTACTGTCTTCGTCAGCGTTTTTCACATTCCTTATTATATGCAGTAATCCTAAAATCCGTCAAGGGTTTTTACATTTTTTAATCGGTTTTTCTCCGTATTTTTCATATATTTTCTATTTTTTATCTTCTACGGCGTATAAGCAGCACGATCAGACTGAAGATCAGAATCACCAGTGCTACGCATCCTCCGGCGATCACATATTTTTCTGTAGTTGATTTTCCGGCAAATTTTTTCTGTCCGAAATCCCATACTGCTTTTACTTTTTGCAGAAAATTCTTCCAGATACTCTTTGCACTTGATTTTCCACCGTTTTTCTTCGAATCACCGGAATTATCCACATCCTTCGGCTTACTGTCCACACGTTCTTTCCTGGTGCTTACTTTCTGTAAATACTTATCCGTAAATTCTGCCGTTGCACTTCCAACCTGATGGCCGTCATATATATACCGGATCGTTCCCTCTCCGGTATCTTCATCTACATCCGTAATTTCATAATCTATATCTTTGTATGATACATCCTTCGGCAGGATCACATATCCGTCCTCCAGCGGCTGATATTCATTTCCGCCTGTCTGCACGGATTCTGTATCCTCACTTCCATCTGACTGTGCCGATACGTCACTCTGGCTATCCGCAGCCGATATAAATTTCTCTACTTCATCCGGTTTCTTCTCATCTGCCACCTGGATCTTCTGGAAATTGTTAAATGCATATTCGAACAGATTCTTCGTATCCGGATATATATTCACACCATGTGTCCGAAGTACGACACATACCAGTTTCATATTGCCATTATCGGCCAATGTGATCAGCGTAGATAATGCATTCGATGTATATCCTGTCTTTCCTGCAACCGCATACTGGTAATAATTTTTATTTTCTTTGATCAGCATCTTATGATGCTGTGGAAATACATGTTCTTCCGTCGTATCGGATGCCGGGATCTTATAACTCTGCTCCTGGCAGATCTTCAGGAATTCCGGATAGCGCCAGATCTCTCTGCCGATCAAAGCCATATCGCGCGCACATGTATAATGATTGTCATCATGAAGCCCGTTCGCATTGACGAAATTGGAATTATTGCCGCCAAGACTTTTACATTCTTCGTTCATCTGCTGGATGAACCAGTTGTAATCATGTCCGGCATTTTTCCCGACATTTTCCGCCACCGCATAAGCTGCTTCATTCGCTGAGGCAAGCAGCGTCGCATATAATGCCTGTTCCAGCGAGATCACATTACCTTCTTTTAATCCAACCGAAGAATCTCCCGGCTGCATAAAAGATATGCAGTCATTGGAAAATGTTACCTTGTCTGACAGATTGCCGTATTTTAAAGCAATAAGACTGGTCAGGACTTTTGTGATACTTGCCGGGTACTCATGTTCATCAATATTTTTCGCATATAAGATGCTTCCTGTTCCCGCATCCATCACGATTGCAGCTTCACCGTATGTGCCCGGTCCTTTTGGCCAGTTCTTCCAACCGTTCGACTGGATCTCCATCTTATAGGCATCTTCTTCTGCCTTCTTTTCCCGCTCTTCCGGCGTCATGTCTTCTTCTTTTTTCTCTTCCTTCTTATTGGAATCATCTTTTGATGCGTCTGCCGCCTGACTGCTCTCACTGCCGCCAGGTTCCGCATATACTTTCTGGCTTACCGTTCCCGGTATTACTGTAAATAAGGCCAAGATCAATATTATAATCCTGGCCACAACTTTCTTGCTCTGTTTCATTATACTCGCCCGTTTACTGTCCCCTTATATTCATCTTTTGTAAATCACTTTAATATAACAACTGCTCGATCTTCTTTTTATTCGCATCAAAATCAACCTTCAGTACCTGCATACCCTCATAAGTGATATCTGTATACGTTCCGTCCTGTGGAATGCATGTCTGCTGCATCTTCAGATCGTCTACCGACAGAACATCTTTTGCCATAGAGTACATCTCCGATACACTCATATTCGTCCTTACATGATTTACAGCGTAATTGATCAGAGGCAGTAACGCACTTGGATCCTTCTTCTCCATAATCTTACGGTAGATTCCATACATTACACTTCTCTGACGTCTTGTTCTTTCAAAATCATTGCCCAGTGTACGGTTTCTCGCATGCGCAAGTGCCTGGGATCCGGTCAGTGTCACATCTCCGGCCTGAATATCCGGCATACCATTCTCTCTGTAATAAGCAGCCTCTTCTTCACTGATGAATACGGTCACACCGCCAATCTCATCGATTACATTTACCAGATCATCAAAGCTGATCGTAATATAATTCTGAATATCAAGATCATATGTCTTATTGATCGTGTTGATCGTAAGTCCCACTCCGCCGTATGCATAAGTATGGCCCAGACGGCTCTTTCCATGTCCGTCAATATCAACCAGCGAGTCTCTCAGGAATGAGATTGCTGTTGATTTTCCTTCTTTTTTGTTAAAGGATACCATCATCATACTATCAGAACGTCCCCGGTCCGCATCCGGATCTCTGGAATCCGTACCTACCAGAAGGACATTATATACATCCTTGTCTTTTCTCTTTTCTTTGGCGATCTTAACTTTCTTTGCTTTCGGATCTACTTTGTCTGCCGACACAACCCCTACAGAGTCCCCGTAGAATTTCCACCAGATCGACCCGTAGATACCGCCAATCAGCAATACGATCAATAATATTATAATTCCTGCAATCTTACGTTTTTTGTGTTTTCGAAAAAACTTCATCTGTCTGTGTCCCCCTAGTCCTTGATCACACGGCCAAACTTGTCCGTCGAACCTTTTTCCATCTTGCCATAGTGACCGTAAGCTCCGTATTTACCATAACTTCCGTAGTGGCTTCCATAACTGCCGTAATTGCCGTAACGTCTGTATCCATAGCCGTATCCTTGTCCGCCGGATGAATTATCACCATTGAACACATATCCCAGCATATCGATTCCACTTAATGCAAGGCTTTCTACACCTTCTCTGATCTCGCGAAGCTTCGTATAATCATAGCGGATCACATAAAGGGCCGCATCTACATATTTGCCCAAAAGCGGTGCATCTGACAGAAGTTCGGATGGCGCAGTATCCAGGATGATAATGTCATATTTGGACTTCAGAGCTTCGATCAGTGCTCTCATACGTCCGCTTCCTATCAACAGCGAATTCTCTCCATCCGGTGCGCCGCCGAAAATGACATGAAGGCTTCCGTTCTCATTCGTTCTTTCCTTCGGAAGCTTTACATTGGTAATTGCTTCAGATAACGGCACTTCTTTCTTAAGAACCGAGCCAAGTCCCGGATGTGGTTCCTGCTCGTTCATCACTCCTGCAATCGAAGGATTTCTAAGATTACAGTCGACCAGCAGTACTTTCTTTCCCTGCTGTGCAATGGAAATTGCCAGATTCGCCGAAAGTGTCGTCTTACCTTCTCCCGGGATCGAACTCGTAACAAGCAGGGTCTGGTATTCCTTTTTCTCCACATCTTTCATAATACGGATACGAAGCTTTCTTATCGCTTCCAGATAACTCATGGAGATTCTTTCATTTAACAGGCTCACTGAATTATAAAATGTCTCTTTTTTACGCTTTTTCGTGCGGACATACGGGATACTTCCCAGATCCTGCAGATTGATATTCTTCTTCAGATCCTTTCTTGACTTCACAGTCCTTCTGGAAAGCACATACAGCAGAAGAATCACACAACCTATGATCGCACCTTTTAAAGCTCCACGCTTGTAAGATCCACGTATAACCTCCACACGTTTGGTATCTGTCGGGATACCGGTCTCATCCAGAATCGTAAGCTTGGTCTCTCCAAGTACGAATTCCGCAACTTTCGGATAATTCTTTATGACTGATTTTAACGTCTTATATGCCATCTGCGGATCATTTCCCGATACGGATATTGTCAGAAGATTCGTTCCGTCATCCGCTTTAACATCGATCGATCCCGGCATGGAATCAAGCCCCATATCCTCAGCAACTACATCCTTCAGTACACCACTGGTAAGAATATACGGGAACACTTCCGCCATCTGCTGGGCAGACTGTGCATCCACATAGTCCATGCCGCCGACAGATGTCACCGACACTGTTGCCGATGCCACATATTTTGACTGATAACTGGTACTCACCGAGAAATAAGACTGTACTGCGCAAATAATTATAAGCCCGATGAACAGCCACCACAGCCTCTTCACACCATGATAAACATCCAACATAACATTTGTCAGATCAATCTTCTCAGGCGCATCTACACGTTCACTTCCTGATTTGTCTCTATAATCGCCCATATACTCTACATTCCTTTACTTCTTCCATAATTGCCGTAACGTCCGTATTTGCTGTATTTACCATAATAATGTCCCACCGGACTGTCCACCAGGCCGGAGAACGATCTTACACCGTTCAGTACAACTCCCAGTACCTTACCTTCCTTGTCACGGAAAGCGTCCATTACTTCATTGATGTCTTCAGCCAGCATATAATTCTGCCTTGACACGATCATAACCGCATCTGCACAATGTGCAAATATCTGCGCATCTCCGATGATTCCTGCCGGTGGTGTATCAATGATCACATAATCCACAAATTTCCTGCATGCAGTCATTAGCTTAAAAAATGACTCCGAGTTAAGCATCTCCGTCGATGAGGAATAGCAGTTCTTTCCACCCATGAACAACATATGCTTTCTGGTACACGGAACCATGACATCCGCAAGAGATCCGTTTCCTCTCAGATACTCTCCCAGTTCATTCTCCTCTTTTGGCTCCATACCAAAGATCAGGAACTGCGACGGTCTTCGGATATCACCATCTACCAGCAGTACCCTCTTGGACTGTTCTGCCAACGTGATCGCCAGATTGGCGGCAACCGTAGATTTTCCTTCATTTTCAGATACACTGGTTACCACGAGGACTTTCTGTTCATTCTTTGCCATCCGGTATTCTACCTTGGCCGCCAGTTTCTTATAACTTTCCACGAACCGGAAGCTTGCTACCGGATCATCAACCAGGATCGCTTTTTTCTTACGCCGGAATATATCCCGGATCGTCTTATATTTCCATTCATAACTGATGGCTCCGAGACTTCTGGCATCCAGCTTCTTCTCGATCTCATTCTCCTGTTTAATAGTATTCTTCATATAAGAGAACAGTCCGAGGAGGATGAGCACCAGTGCTCCTGCCACAAGTCCGCCCTTCTTAGCCTGTCCGCCTGCATCCAGCGGATTATCCGGTGTATACGGGACTTTCGGCTCCTCCAGCACATCCATAACCGCACTGCCCACCGTATACAGCGATACGCTGCTATAGTTATCCATGACCGTACGGATAATATCTATGGAATCCTTCGGCGTATCTGCCGTCACACTTAAGACCAGCATATTGGTACCTTCCAGCACCTTTGCATGAATGTCTGCATCCAGCTCTTCCACCTTCAGCTTCTCACAGATCTTCTTCTCCATAATGTTACTTTTTAATATCTTCTCAAATGTCTTCGCCATTGTGTTGGCCGAGCTCAGATTACTGTACGCATTCGCATCGCCTCTGGATGCCACCACAAATGTCGCCTGCGTTGTATACTCCGGAACATACCTGCTGCTTACAACTACATAAGTTAACAACGCTCCCGCAATTGCCCCCAGGATGATCACCCACCAGTTGGACACTATATCATGCACAAGAGTATACGGATCCAGGTCAGTATCCATAAATGCCGGCATGTCATTTCTATTATTACTTTCCATCCTGTGTTACCTCCTGATCCTGTACCACAACGAATAACTTTGTCACCGCAGTCGGTGCTCCCTCTGCCGTATAAGAATATTCCACCGGATAAACCCCTGCTTTGGAATAATCCACTTCTGATTTCACACTGATCGCTTCTCTTGTACCTGCAAGAGCTTCTCCGTCATCCGCATACGTATATGTTGCACCATTCATCTCCATACCTTTGACATAAGACATCGGATCGATTTCATGTCCTACTGTCGTATACGCGATATAATCCGATAATGCCGGATATTCTTTCATCTGCTCCTGTCTGTCACCGGATTCTGTTACGGTCACTTCGAGAGGCACAGAACACACATCACCCGCACTGTTGCTTACCTGTACGGTCACTTTGTAAATTCCTGCAGCTGCATTATACATACCATCATCCAGACTGGTACGTATCTGACTGGTCAGGTCACCGTCAAGGCAATCCTCTGCCTTCATATTCTCCGTAAGGTTCGCCTTCCCCACCTCTGTTGTCGAATATCTAAGCGGTTCCTTCAGATGGATCTTCGGCGGCGTGTAATCTTTGTACTGTATGGTTCTTTCCAGTGTCCCTACCTGATTCGCCTTATCGAATACCACATACGTAATGGTACGCTTGCCCGGCGCAATAAAATGCGACATCGAAGCGATACGTACAGACGATGTCAGGTCACCGTCACGGTTGTCTTCTGCTTTGACACCTTTCAGAAGTGCTTTCTTCTGCTTCTTCTGATCGGTCTGCACACTCAGTGTCACCGTCTTATCCTTGCATGTGATCACCGGCGGTGTATGGTCTTCCAACATCTTGGACTTCACAGTATATCCGGCAAATATGACACAGGATGCCACAAATATCAGGCATACTGCTATTTTCAGTCTCCTCATAATTCTTCTCCTTTATTGTTAATATAGCTGTTGCCGTCCGGAATACGGGACCGGTTCTAATCTCAGGATCTCCCGGTTGTCACAGATCCTTGCCGGATTATACTGAAACAGCACATCCAGATGGTTCTCGGAATACTCCCGGCTCAGTTCTTCATACACATCCATCATATACGGCGTCCTCTGAAGTGGACTGTGTGCATCACTTGCGATCACAGAGATCAGATTATGCCGCAAAAGACTGTCGGCCGCACGCTTCGGTCCTCCTCCGAATCTTCCGAGGAAGCTTCCCTTATTCGCCTGAATCACATATCCTTTTCTGAACCAGCGGTACGCGATCTGCGGATAATCCTGTATAAATTCATACCTTTCCACATGGGCGATCACCGGTCTTGCTCCGACTTCTTCAACTCTCTTCAGAATAGAATCCGCAAATTCAGGATCTTCATCAAATGCAAATTCCATCAGTATGTACCGGCTCTGGTTAAGCGGCATGATCTTATGATTCACGATCAGCTCCGGAAGGTCTTCTGTCGAAAATACTTCCATTCCCGGCAGGATCTCTATCGGGATCTTCTCTTTTCTGACCGCTCTGACCACACTTTCATATCTGTCAATATATTCTCTTCCGAAATAGTTCCCATACATTCCCGGGATATTGCAATGCGGGGTCGCTATGATCTTGTCCACTCCGCTGTCTGCTGCCATACGTGCCATCTCCAGCGTATCATACACATCTTCGGCTCCGTCATCAATCCCCGGGAGTATATGCGCATGTATATCTATCATCTCATCATCCTTTGTAATTTATAGTCTTTTTTATTATATCATTTTCAAATTATGGAGTAAAGAAAACGATACTTACTATTTCATTACTATTTCTTCCATTGTCTCCTTCAGATATCTGACCGTTGCTTCTGTGTATCTGCACAAATATTCCGGTACGCCGTCTGCTTTTCCGGTCTCCGCAATTGCCGCTGCCACACAAGTGTTACATACCTTTCTAAGCTTACAGCTACTACATCTGGCCGAAATTCTAAGACTCTCTGTTTCTTTTTTCGTAAGCTCCCACGCTTTCTCAAACTCCACATCCCGAAGCGGTATACTTGGCTTATCCAGTACCACACAGGAGCGCATCTCGCCCTGCCAGTTCACCACAAAAGAACTCTTACCAGCACGACATGCCATCTGTCCCGGAACTGCCTCTCCTTCCGGAGTATTCTCTGCTTCGTCTAATCGGATCTTGCGGTATTGGGCAAATACTTCTTCTCCCATCTCTCTTCGCAAAATTTCCACTCTTGCTTTTGCCGCCATCTCCGGATCCAGTCTGGCCTGATTATTATACGCATGATTTCGTTCTCTCACGGACGGATACATATAAGTATCGATCCTCACCGGGGCATCCAGAGATTCACCAAGCTCTATGATCTTCATCCTGTCATCTACATTCGCCTTTGCAAGACTTCCATTCACTTTCACATCAATGTTCCTCTCCCGCAAAAGCCGGATGCCGTTCACTGCCTTATCGAATCCTCCCGGATAATGGCACAAACGCTCATAGGTCTCATTGCTTGCACCATATAATGTAATATTGATTCTTCTTGGTTTATTTTCCGCAAAAAAATCTGCCCACGCCTCATCGATCAACGTTCCATTCGTGTTAATCGTAATAATCATCCCCAGTTCACGCAGTTTTTGATATAACTCGCGGAAATGTGGATACAACAGCGGCTCTCCACCTGTCAAAAGAACAAATAGTGTCCCGGCTTTCATCATATCTTCTGCCGTTTTCGTCCATTCTTCCATCGTGCGCAGCCTTCCCACCTGTTCCATCTCTTCTCTGCTCATACGCACATAACACATATCACAGTTCAGATTACAAAGAGGCAGCAATTCCAGCACTCCATATAACGGCACTTTCTTCTCTGTCGCCATTGTAAACATCTGTTGCTCTATTGTCGTTCCATCTTCCATTAATTCCATATTACACCCTCAACAATTCCTGTAAATTTTAAAAAAGAACCGGAAATCCGGTTCTTTTTCGATATGTATATAGATTTATTTTTTATGACTTTGCTTTCTCCCATGAGCTCATATCAAGTTCTTTTGTTGCATGATCATTATTATTTCTTGGTCCACGCCAAACAATAACTCCTTCACCCGAATCCTGCTTTCCGTTCAAATTATAATCTACAAATCCATCATAGAAAACATTTGTAGCACTTGCCTCATGTTTTGCATCACATGGATGATAAAAAAGACCTAACAATTTAACTTTATCGTTTTCATTGTGCACTCCATCAACCATTCCATCAGAATTCGGATAATAATATAACGGTCCTGCTGGTGCATCACAATTAAATTTATACACCGTTCCGCTATCACCACAAGCTGCCACATACTCATTTGCCACAAATCTCTCGCCTACCATAGTAGGTCTTACATACGCCCTCTTCATAACTATGCACTCCTTTTATAATTACATTACTTCTTATCGTTCATTAGTTGCCTATCTATACTATATTATTATAAAGGATTTCAAATTCAATACTTATCTTTTGAATTTTACGTCTTTTTATTACATTTCATCCCTGCAAACAGCGCACTTTCTATCCTTTTCAGAAATCCATCGCCATCCGGCTCGATTCTTCCTCATCCAGTTCCGTCACCTTCGTCTCCATAACACGGTACACACGCTGGCACATATTCAGTACACTTGGTCTGTGTGTCGTCACGATACAGGTCTTGTTCGGTTTCTGCTCGATGATATTACGCAGTACCTTTCGCTCCGTTGTTACATCCAGTGCCGACGTCGCCTCGTCTAACAGAAGAATCGGTGCATTACGAAGAACTGCACGTGCGATAGAGATACGCTGTGCCTGTCCTTCCGAAAGACCTCGTCCACGCTCTCCGAGCGCGCTGTTGATCGTATCCGGCAGTTTTTCCACAAAATCCCATGCGCATGCGATTTTTAAAGCCTCGATGATCTCTTCATCCGTGGCATCCTCTTTGACCATCCGCATATTCTCCGCAATTGTACCGGAAAGGATCGTATTTCCCTGAGGTACGTAGGCGAAGAAATGTCTCGTCTCTGCATTCAGGACGATCTCTCTTCCGTTGGATGCAACGATCACAGCCTCTCCTTCCTGCGGACGGATCAGTCCAAGGATCAGACGGATCATCGTCGTCTTTCCTTCTCCCGAAGGTCCCACAAGTGCCACGATCTCACCCGGACACGCTTTAAAATACGAATCCGTAATAACTCTTGTCCCTTCTACGTATGCGAAATTCACATCCTTCATCAGCACCTCGAATCCATCCTCTGCGAACGGATCCAGCTCCTCACTCTCACTGATATGCACCTCTTTCGGAAGTTCTACCAGCTCTCGGATTCTGTGTGCCGACACCGAACTGTTCAGAAATGACGGAATGATCGACACCACGTTATTGAATGCGCCTGACAGATTGCTTCTCTGTTGCAGGAATAATGTCATCGTTCCATATGTGATCGTATGTGTCCACAGCAAGAACAGACAATATCCGAACGCTATGAATTCCACTCCCGTGCCCATAACCGACAACAAGATATTGGTCTTGATGGAGAACATATTGTACTCCAGACTGACATCTTTGAATTTGCCCTGCCACCAGCGCATTAACCGGCTGTAGTGCGGTGCAATGCCAAATGATTTGATCGTATCAAAATTGTAGAATGCTTCCACCTCGAACGTCATCAGCTTACTGCTCATTTCCCTGGTCTTCTGACTATATTCTCGCTGCTTCTTGATCATGAACCTCGACATCAGAAGCATGAACGGTGCGCTTGCCAGTGCCAGAATTGCCATCACCGCATTATAATGAAGAATAACCAGAAATGTCGCTATGAAATTATAGATTGCGATCACGATCGTCGGGAGCCAGCTGATCGCATTGCTGCTGACCGTTCCGATATCTCCGTTGAAGCGGTTCAACACATCCCCGTTGGAATACTTATTGATCTCCAGCCAGTCGGCATCCACAATCTTATCGAATATATCCGCCTGGATATCATTATTGATATAAATACTTAATTTGGTCGAGATACGGCTGATAATGCTGCTGAACAGAAGGCTGAACAATGAACTTCCTACCATAACAATGATCAGGATCATCAGTTTATTCGTCTTATACCCGGTAATGATATCGATCAGATATTTCCCCGCCACACTGCTGACAAGTCCCATAGAAGTACTGAAGATACCAAGGATCGTATAGAACACGATTGCCCACTTATACCGGACACTGTAGCTGAATATCCATTTCCAGTCATCAATGATCTCCGAAAATGTCCCATCTTTCCACTTTGCGATCAGAATATCCAGAGACTCGAAAGACAGGCCGTTCTTTCCTTGATTTTTATCATTATTTTCCTGCATTTATTCCTCTCCTCGTCCACCGGCAAGTACATCTTCCAGACATCTCACCGCATCTTCGGATATGTCGCACTCCAGATGATATACCGGAACCTCCTTCAGTAAAATCTCAAGCTCATCCATTGCCTGTATCTGAAACTCGCTGTTCCATGCATTGATCGTAATCTGTTCCATTACTTTCCGCAGAGCCTCAAGCCCTTTCAGACGGCTGATACGGTTCTCCTTCGCCTGTGACAGCATAACGATTGCTCTGACCGGATAGGACTTATTGTTACAGATCTCTGAGCTTCCGCAGACCGGCCATCCATTCGCGTACCATCCATCTTCTTCACGGATAAGAAGCGAACGGTCGCCATTCACCGTCCATGTTCCACGGTACTTTTCCCACAATCCTGCCTGCGTGGATTTTCCCGTCTCAGACGGCGCAGAAAAGAGCACTGCCGTATCTTCATAACACATATATGCAGAATGCAGTATCATCGAATGATCTTTAATAGCCTGCTTTTCCAGCGAGAAGGCCGCCAGGTATACCGTATCCTGGTCAAGCATCTCTGCCACTTCGGGAACAAACCAGACATGATATTGATTCACACCCTCCTGGCTGCTCACCGCATAATGCCAGTCCATTCCAAGAAAATTAATAAAGCGGCATTCCCCGCCGGATGTCTGAAATACCGTAAGATTATCACGGTAGATCACTCTTCCCGTCTTTTTCCCAAAAAGATCTTCTTTGATCTCATCAAGATTTTCTGTCATCTCTACCTGATAGTGGATGACCTCATCATCCGGCCTCTTTGCCTGCCCGGTCCGGAATTTTTCCAGATTCCGCGGACTTTTCATAGATAACGGAGCCGTAATCTCAATCTCCGTATGCCCGATCCTGTACAGGCGGGTGATTGACTCATTCTGTTCTACCATGTTCCATCTTCCCTCGTACACTCAATAAAGCCATTCTCCACAAGCGCACCGACAAAAGCGATCGTATCCCTTCTTGCAGTCTCTTCATCAATCTCATATGTATCCAGAACCATCTGGATCATCTCTTCCAGGCTATCCACCTTTTCGATATTCTCCCAGATGAATTTAGCCGTATCACTGATCGTGATCATTCCATTGAACTCCTGCGAAGTTGCCCCCGTCGGCACCAGTACACATTCACCTGCGATCTCCCTTAATATAAATTCCTTTACAATCTTCATATAACTTTTCTCCTTGATTTTATTGTTCCATCATAGCATTGCCGCCGTCTGTATGCAACCGGGTCACTTTTTACTTTTGTTAAAAAAACAGTGTTTTTCATGAAATACTGTCACAAAAAACTCTGCCTTATCTTTATAGTGCAACTAAAAGCATTATAATTAAGATTATTAAGATCACAATATATGCTATCAGGAATCCTTTGCTCTTTGCCTTATTAAGAAATATCAAAATCAATCCCATAAAAAGTGCAATAACCACTCCGAGCGAAAGATTCATCGGTACTATAAATCCCTTGGTCAACGTTCCTTTCGTAATATTTGAAAAATTAACCATAATTAAAGAAAATATCGAAACAAAGATTCCCATAAATGTAAGAATATTAGCATATATATGATTTTCTTTTTCTTCCAGAGATTCATTTGCCTTCTTTAATTCTTCGGTTCGAGCCTCATATTCATCCCGGTAATTTGCCAGTCCGCGATACTGATATTCATCATTAAATGATGCATCTTCCTGTTCATCATATGCTTTTTCCGGAACTGACTCTAATTGTTCAAAAATTATCTGCGCAATACTGTCATTTTCCCTTATAGTTATATTGGCACATGTTATATTCTGAATCCTCAAATAAATATATGTTTTATGCCCTGGATAATAATGCGGACCTGCCACAGACAACCCCTGTCTTATACGGGAATTCTTTTCTCCAATCCTTCCTATAAGATCTTTCGGCATATGTATCATTTCCCTTGTCTGAACAAATATAAATTCTCCCGGATGTAATGTATAACTATCCTTTAAGGCATCATCGCAAATTACACCTTTAATGTGAAGGTCATAGGAAATTGCATTTACATATTTTTCCGCATATCCCTCGCAAAAAATTTCTCCGGAGCGTTCCTTTATGCTTTTATCTACTAAAATCATGATACCACTCCTTCCCTTTTATACTAATTCATTATATCCATCTGTTTTTTAAAATGCAAGGAAAGCACCTAAAACAATACAAAATATTTTATCATTTAATCACCTTCGCATAACACCACATAATCCCCCGGCGGAGCGGAATCATATGCAGCCATACATGCTCGAAGAATTCCCACCAGAAATCTCCCGGCTCCAGCCACTTTTCTTTTCTTCTGACTTTGGTGATCAGAGCAAATATCTGCTCTCTCTTTACCGGTCCTTCTATCTGTGTCTGTGCATCGCCCACGATATAATACCCCTCCGGCCTGATCTTCCATATCCGGTGCATGACGAACTGCCCGCTCTTTCTCCGAAAAAATACAATATCACCTTTTTGAAGCTCTCTGTCCGGCTTTTTGAAATATATCATATCCCTTGCATGGATCAGAAACGGTGCCATACTGCTTCCAAAGACCAACATGCTGACTTCCTTTCCCTCTTCCGTCAGTTCCTTAAGCATACCAACATATTCTCTTGTATCTACAACTTTCATATTCCTCAACCTGCTTTTCTCTATCTGCACTTCGTCCGTTCCGTTTTTTCGCAAATTATGGTACAATTCTCAGCACATCCTTCGCATTGTTTTTTATGTATACATTAAATAGTACTCAATTTCTTTTTTATCATACCATCGCGGTTTTCTTCATGCAACATCAAAATATTGCTTTAATTTTTCTACGTTTTTCGACAAATCTTCGCATTAATTTTATATTTTTCTGTTTGATTGCTCCAAATTCTTATATTTTTCTGTTAATATATTACATTTACTGTCCATTTGTATCATTTTTCTATCTTTTCACTCTTAATCTATGTTATATTATAATTACATAGAGCATATTCCATTTATATTTATATAAAAATACGTTTTATCTGTTCGGGAAGGGGGCTATATATGAATATTGCAATTTGCGATAGATATGATACCGACATAACACGTATTAGTGAGTTCTTGGACGCCAATATTAAGAAACATATGCTCAATCATGCATTATTAGAAGTAGATACCTTTACTTCAACAGACGAGTTGTTAGCATCCCCGAAAGAATATTCCCTCATTTTTTTGGGAATTTTGATGCCGGGGACAGATGGTATAGAGGATGCCAGACAATTGAAAGATGGTCCAAACCCTCCAATAATTATCTTCACGACCAAAAGCACTGAACATTGCCTGGCAAGCTATAATCTTGGAGTTGAAGGATACATTCTGAAGCCAATCAGAGAAGAAGATTTTGAGAAAGTCTTTACCAGACTTTTGCTTCCGATATTCCCTTCAACCCATACACTCAATGTATATTCCAACCGGCTTTTATATCACATCCCGGTTTCTGAGATTTTTTATATTGAAAGCATTGGAAGAAAATGCATGATACATACTTCCAGAAAAACTTACGAAACCAACATGGCGTTAAATCATATCGAGAGCACGCTGAATGACAATTCTTTTATCCGTTGTTATCGCAGCTATCTTGTAAACATGAACTATATTCAGGACATTCTGGATACCGAGATTCAATTAACCAACGATGACTGTATTCCACTGACCTTACGTAAGCGGGGTCAGATTGTCAAATTATTCAACAAATTTCTGATATCCCATTCGGCATCAGAATAATGCATGTGAAACCAAAGGAACCTGCACGCTATCATGATATGACAGCCGTGTCGGGTTCTTTTTTATCTTATTATACTCTTTAGGATCCTGCCTTTGCAGTATTTACATTCGACTGCACCGTAAGCTCGCCTTCTTTATCTGCCGAATCAAAGTATGCATTTGGATCAAATGCATCTCCGACAGAAAGGTAGATCAGATAATCTTTTAATTTCACATCAATCCCTGCATAACTTTTATCGGAAATACTGATCTGCGTCTTCAGATACACTGTATTCCCGCCGCGGTCCATAACCCTGAACTCGATCGGATACTCACCCGCAGCCTGCGTATTGACCGTCTTCTCCAGTGAATACTTGATATTTGATGTAAGATCTCCGTCCAACACACTGTCCGCAGTAATCTTTGATGACACATCACCGGAACGACTGTCTTTCTAACCATCTTTTTACCTCTTCATCCCTCTGATCAGTGTACGTTAAGCACCGCAATCTCCGGCCGGTTATTCCATCTCGGGAGCTTCTGTTTCTCACTGCTTAATCCACTCGTCACGAACAGCCGGATCCTTCCTGTCCGGTACAGTCCATGCACATATGGCGGGAACCATCCCTGATCACCACCATATAGTCCTCCCTTGAATGGAATGACTACCTGTCCTCCATGATCATGTCCGCTGATCACAAGATCGATCTTCCAGTAATCGGATGCATCACCGAATACAAAACTATCCGGTCTGTGGCACAACATAATCTTGTACCGGTCTGTATTCTGAAACTCCTCCAGAAAATCCCGTACATCACCTGTCAGATTCTCTGCACTGTTATCTCCATCCAGAGCAAATGCATATTCATACATCCCACCGATGCGCACCTTACATCCACCGATCTCCACGTCCCGGTAACCTTCTTCCAGCACACATGCGCCGGCATCTGTAAGATCCTTCACCAATTCGGAATTCTCCGGGTGCTTTTGCATCTTCTTCCCTTCTGCAGTGCCGATATAATCCAGTTCATGATTCCCAAGCGCATAATACACCGACGCAATCTCTGCCAGACCTTTTACCAGTCTGACCGGCACCTCGTCACTCTTCGAATCCTCATTCAGCATATCGCCATCCAGAATGATCATCTCCGGATCCTGTTCTTTTACACACCGGATCAGCTTCTCATTGTCTTTCCCGAATTCATGATCATGAAGATCCGAAATCACCACCATCTTGAATCCTGCATCTGTAACCGTATCCGTATATGGCAAATTCCGGACCGTCACCGGATACCGGTTCACTTTCATCCAATGATAAGAAATAAGAATCTCCCCGACAAACCATATCAGGATTAAAAGAATGATCAGAAGTAATACAACGGTTTTATTCTTTGTTGATCCGGATTCTCCTGTCTCTTTCATCACGAGCCTCCTTTACAAAATAATACCTTATACTATACCAAATCCACCGGTAAGCTACAAGGACATTCCCTTACGGTGTAACCAAAGCGCTTTATGCCGCCAGTTCTCGGCAAATTGACTCAATATCATATTCCGGCGCATATTTCTCCGCTACTTCATATATCTTTCGGATCTTTTCTACCGGTTCTTCGAAGAGTTCCGCGGTTATTTCACATGAGACGTCTTTTCGCATTTTTTTGAGCACCATTCTAACTAGATTTTGTAGTTCTCCATAGTTTATTCCTGTCCGGAGTCCTTCTTCTCGGCCTTCCCGGAGCCCTTTCTCCCACACATACTCACTCAGATTACACATCTTCTCCACCTCTTCTTTCTCTTCATAGGTCATCGTTATTCCATATTCATTTTCTAATATCTTCTCTTTTTCTTTTACTTTTCCTACTACGTTCTTCTCTTTTACGGAATATATATTAATACTGTTCTTCCGTTTCTCCGGTGGGTTAAAGCAGATCCAGATGCTGTATACTTTCTGGATCTTCTCATAATGGCTGTTGATAAATATCGTGCCGTATTGGGATGAAATCATTCTACAGCCATAATATATCCCTCTCTTGATCAAGGGATATCCCGGATAAAAATCTTTTTGTGCCTCTATATTGATGATCAGTTCTATCTTTTCCTGGCCTTGGGGCAATATTGCCCGGAACATGATGTCGTAGCGAACGGTTCCTTCATTCACTGCCTTATCTTCGGTGTTCTCTCCTCTGATCTTTCCCGGATCAGACGCTGGCGCCTCATCCCGGTGTACTTCCCTTTGAGATATCTCCGGTATCCCTTCTATGTAGTGGTCTGCAATGTCACGGATACTGCAGTCTTTATATTCTTTCATGCAGCTTTTCATTATCCAGGCCAGTATGATTTTGTTCGCAAGGATATTCTTGCAGGATTCATCATAGATTTCCTTCGCTCTGGACACTTCCAGGTCTTTGTACAAGATACTCTTTCTCTTCATCCATTCTCCTTCCCGTTATTTTACGTGAAGACTTGAATGGATTTCGCAATATCTATATATACTATACACGATATATATCTTTTCTACAAGATTCCTTCCGCAAAATACGTTTTCTCATTCTTATAAATTGTCTGGTAATCTTGAGGGGTCTTCCTCTGATAAATGTGATGGTCTTTTGAGACCGTTGAATTATTCTAAATGGACAGAACGTCCATTAGTAAAGTTATATTAACATGTAAATCTTCTTGTTTCAAGTCTTTTATTATTTTGAACTACGCTCACCCGAATAATGTTCTTATTCATTGGCGGCTTCAGGCGCATCGTGACATAGTAATACCGACACCCGGATAGCTTTGCTTCCCCGAATGGCGGTATCTGTTCAATGGCAAATGGTATCTGCCCTTTTTAGTTGATTATTTTTACTTTAAAATACGTTAACTGTCAGAGTACCTGTAGTTCCGTATTTCACCTTGATTCCCAAAAGCTTGATTGTCCAGTATCCACTCGGAACTGCTTTCCTGATCTCAGAAGCACTGAATGAATACTTGCTTCCGGCTGAAGTCTGTATAACATATATATTATATCCTATACATACCTGTTACGTCATCAACATTTTTTATCATTTTTTAATGATTCCATATTTCTTCATAAGTTCAATTCTCTGATTTCCAATCTTCACGGAATCTGCCGCAGCGTTATCCCCTCCTGCCACTGTCTCTTTACGGTATTTTAAGATACGGTCTGTCCACGCAATCGGAAGAAGAATCGGATGTTTCTTAAGATACGGATACCGTCCCTCGAGCTTTTTTGCCGATGGGAACAAAGACTTTAAGACCGTATTCCCGGCTTTCTTGCCATTCTTGTCTGCTGCCACCGCATCCAGCGTCATATTACTGCTGTGCTTCCGGCTCATATTCGCATTGCCATAGATACCACTGTCCAGAAGATCCATCAGCATATCCGTCTCATCCACACTGATCTCCTGCCATACTTTCGGATAATGCGCCTTCTCCGGATCAAACGTCAGATATTTCTCACCGATTGCAAATAATGCCGCAGCAAAAAGATCCGCATGTATCTCGCGGCACTGTCTCAGAATCTTCTCCCAGTCAATCGCATCCCCGTATTCATTGGCAAATAATATGATATCGCACACCTGCCGGATGCCGAATCCACTGTGCAGGAAATGCTTGAACGAATGACAGATCAGATAAAACAGATGATCCGTGTATCCCATTGTCCGGATATCCGTTCCATCGATCCTGATATCAATCGCATCTTCATGTACATTTGCAAAAAAGCGGTTCAGATCCCCGTATGCCTCTGATTCCGGCGGGAATAAACTCTTGTGGAGCTCTATGTAGATAAGGCTTCCCTTCTTCCCGTATGGTACTTCGTAAACCGATTCCAGTTCTTCCGCATCCATATCCTGCTCCGATGTCTGCATTCCATATTTGCGCAACAGATCGTGGCATTTTCTAAAATCCTCCGGACGGATCAGCAGATCCTCATCTCCGGATATCCGATAATCCGGATTCGGATAAATGTTCCTGCACACGATCCCTTTCACCACTAACGGACAGATTCCGCTCTCTCTCAGATATCTGTAAAGCGGCTCAAACTCTCCCGTCTTCTGCGTCTGCATGATTACTGTGCGCACCATCTGCGCCTTTGCCGGAGCCAGTATCTGCGGATCCGCCTGCCCGGCGGCCGGGCTTCGGTATACGGCCTCATAGATCATCGGAAGGATCTGGTGCACTTCCGCCATGCGGAACAGGTCCATCCATTCCTGCGCTTCCAACTTGTTATTCCATTCTACCTGTTCATTTTTTAATGCGGCTTTTAATGCCTCTAAAAATAATTGCTGTGTGTGTTGCATATGTTGCTCCTGTTTTTATCTTCTTTCATTTAATGCTTTCTTCTTATTCTTCAATGTTACGTGATAGTATTCCAAATTGCAACGCCATTTAACCACAATCTAACATATATTTAATCCCATCCCACCACAAATTTCATATTCCCACGTTACATTAATCATACAGTCCAACAAAAAGGAGCGCCACTTCCGGTAATGTCATTTACACAAGAATGACACTGCTGGAAGTAGCGCTTCTTTTCCTATAACTATTTCTTTGACTTGATTTTTATCTTTTCGGAATCATTTCCATATTTTTTAAAATTGTTTTTTGGAATTTCTGCCCATATTTTTGTTATATCAAATTTACATTTTTTTAATCTGTCACTTAAATTACTACAATTAATTAAATCCCTTTTATAATCTGCTTTTGTAAGACTCTTAGTCAAATCCACAATATTTTTTATATTACAGGCCCGCACTAGTTCATCTTCCAAATTTCTTACTTGCGGAATGCAAATTACTTCTTTTATTCCTTTTTGTCTTTTCAGAAAAGCTATATTTTCATCTAAAATTTTCGTATTCATCTCTACATCTGTATCATATACCAGAACTACTGTTGTTCCCGTCTTTAGCGTGCGCATTCTTGCAGTCGTAAAACGACTTTGAATTACATTAAACTTATCAATTTTTCCACTCTCAATACAACGCAGATCCAACTTCAATGTGTTAAGCAGACTTCTCTCATCTTCACCCTCTACATAATATTGATAAATACCGCTTTTTCTCATTTGCATCCCTCCTAATTACAAATCAGCAATTTCAAATAGCCTATGTAATTCAGGCGCTGTACAAAACAGATCATTTTCCACCGCATGCTTTAACGAGTCCGTGCTTCTTTTTAAATACTGAGATGCCGCAATACATTTGATTGAATCATCTTCGTTATTTACATCTTTTTTCAGAAATGTAAATGAATGCTTTGGCAGCTGCATATCTAATATGTCTGAGTTGTGTGTTGTGAAAAACAATTGCTTTCTCCCCGAGAGTTTTTCAATTATAATCGACAAACAGGCCTTTTCAATGTCACTATTCACATAAGAGAATAATTCATCACAATAATATAAATCATGCATATCACATAAAAGAGAGGTTATTATATAAGATATTTCAAGCCCTGCCTTAGTTCCACTGGACATTACCTCACCATTAGCGATTTTTCCATCCTTAATAATTGCTGAACAATTTTTCCATTTTATTACATATGTATTCTCTACTTCAGAAACTTTTACTACTTCCTCCACCGAAGAATCAAGTGTTTTTAAAATCTGCTGTAATATGTATATATATTTACTATTCTCTTCTATCGTACTATAAACCTTGTCCCCTGACGAATCTATCGGATATGAAAATTTCCATCCGTTTGTATTTACTTTTTCATATGTCGTTTCTTCACACTCATACATATCCAATCTTGACGCACATGTTTCATAACTGTCTCTTGTCTCTATTGGTGTATAGAAAATCTTAATATCTACATCTTCTTCTGTATAACTTTTTTGGGCCTTTGGACCGACATTCATCTCAAATCTATATAATAAATTTTCGTTTGTCACAAAATCGATCTGCAATTTTGCTGCTTTTTTTACATCTGCAATTCTATTAGTAAACCGCTTATATCCTCCATCATTCAAATAATTAGTAAACAACATTAACAACTTACCCATAGTTGTTTTTCCTGTTGCATTTGTACCCATAATGATATTAACTTTTTTGTACCGAAAATTTGTCCTCTCTTCCAGAAATTCATTTTCTATAGTCGAATTCACTATTTTCTTTGGATATGACATATTTATATGAAAATCTTTAAATGCATATATGTTGTCAACTTTAATATCCATGATAATCATAGCTCGTCCTCCTTTGTATATTTGTTCGCTTTTTGCGAAGTAATCTCTCTTCATTTATTATATACCCCTTTTACGATAAATTTCAAGCTTATTCTAAATATATTCTTGCATAAGATATATTAGAACACGGATATATAAATTAAAGACAATTAATCTCGGCTTCCAACCATCTTCTCCATCCCACCATCCACATCACACACATACATCTGCTCTTTCTTCCTGTCCATTCTCCTATAATATACCTTGTCTTCCTTCTTATCCATCATAACCACATCTTTCTTAAATACCCTGACCTCTTTGCCGTCATAGCTGACCGACACAATCTTCGACCCCTTCTGCGCATACAGCTTCGCGCCGGCAAAAAAGTACTGAATATGATCCGCCAGTTCCTTTTTCTTGCCCGTCGACATATCACAACGGATAAGCTTCTCATCCTCCGTACAGCAGATCACATATTCACCGATTACGGCAAATTGCTTTACCGGATCCTTCGTCCAGGTCTTTCTCTTCCTTCCGTCATAGGTTACAGATTTCAGAACATTATGATCTTCCATATCAATATAGAAAATCCGCTCCCGCATCGCTATGATCTCTCCCACCGGTCCATTGATCAGTACACTGTCTTTCGTACTGCCATCTTTAAGCTCTTTCACACGTAGAGTACATGTATCCGGATCCCGGTACACTTCTTTTCCATCGATGCGGTTCTTATACCGTCTTTCATCCTCCGTCTGCATAGCCGGATTCCCAAGCGCCTTATTATTCCTGATGCCCAGCATCTGCTTTTCATACCACTGTATGCACCTTTCACTGTCCGCAGTCGCCTCTCTTAAAAGCACCTTCTCCAGCTGTTCCGTATGCTCTTTCGTAAGGTACAGGTACTGATCCTGCTGCACCTGTCCCGGGATATTGGCCGCAAGCATTGTCAGCACAGTCAGCCCGATAAATCCAAGCGTGAATAACCAGGTTCCCCTTTTCTCTTCTTCCGCTTTCCTGATATCCTCACCGACCCAGTACTGAATCGCAAGTACTACAAATATAATCACCACAATAACCTTACAGATCAATATATAACCAACCTTCAATACCGCCGCCAGTACAATCCCAATCATTATAATCGTTACAAATAATTTCTTAATAAATTGCCGTATCGTCATATCTCATCTTCTCTTTCATAATCTCTCTATATATAGCTAATTCCGGGGCCCTACACATAAAGCCCCGGAATTATAACACCGGTGGACGATATCCAAATCCTCCGGCGATTTACAGTATCCCGCAATTCCCCAAAATTTACAGTACGTTTATCAATGCACACATATCAATATTTATCAATACTCTATATTTATATTCATCGGATTTTTTCATTTCTTTGAGTATTTCCTGCGTATGTAAATGATGGGGTGTGGGGCTGTAACCACAGTTCACATGCAATCTCGACATAGTCTTTTTCGATTGCTCCAATCTATATAAATTCTTCTTTTTGTCTCCCTCTATATATTAATACACATAACTTTTAAAAACCTGTCGCGTTTTTTTCAAAAAAATTTAATTTTTTTCAAATTTCTACATTTTTTTTATTTTTAGCTGTAAAATACGCAAAAAAACGATTTACAACAGGGGTTCGCCTATAATACAATCATTTATGAAACTAACAATTTAATAATGGAGGGAAATTATGAAAAAGAGATTTTTCCAACTCGTACTGACAGCAGTTCTTTCTGTGTCCTGTGTTGCAACAGGAGTAAATGTAAGTGCTGCCCCACTCTCATCCGAAGGTTACAGCATCGAGAAAGTATCTCATCCGGAAAGAGGAGCCGGTGAGACTGACGGTATCCTGTCATTCGATGCTATGGGAGAAGAGAGCAACCGTAACCAAAGCTATGTATGGTCCTGCGTAGAACATGGAAATTATATCTACCTTGGCACCTGCTAGAATCCAATCTCAGGTATTTACTACCGCAATCTCAAGAACAATCTGACCAAATTGTTCCAGAACCGCGGGGATGAAAATCCGGCACAGAAAGCCGGTACCGTAGCAACCAATATTCTGAATGTTGTGTACAACGGTAACTTCCCTGACGGAGCAACATCTACCAACGGAACTCCTTGTATCATGCGTGTGAACAAATACACCTATGAGACAGAAGTTGTCTACGTCGAAAAAGAGAGCTCCGCATTCGTCAACTGGAACGGATACCGAATGGCCGTAGAATACAATGGCAAATTATATTTTGCCTGCGCCGGCTTCCCGACATCCCGTCTGCTTCAGATCGATCCTGAGACAAATGAAACCAAAGTTGTTATGCAGAAGACTGCAGAGAACTCCGGATTCGCCAACGGGATCCGCGGACTCACCGTTATGGATGGCAAGCTTCTCGTATCTCTGGCTACCGACGGCGCAGATCCAGACAACATGTTCGCATCCGGTTCACAGCTTCCACAGGCATACCAGAATGCGATCAAAGCAATGGCCAAAAAAGACGTACGTTACAAAGACGATAACCCACGTATGCAGGGTGTACGTCTTCTTTCCACTACAAATCCAGAAGACGTAAACAGCTGGTCCGTTATCGCCAACCAGGAGACCTTCGACAATCTTCCGGCCTGCTGGATCCGCGACAGTATTAACGGCGGCGGATTATGGGATCTTGTTCCATTCAACGGATCTCTGTACGTATCCATGGTAACAGGCAAGACAGATGCCACAACAGGCGTCAATCACAAACAGGGATTCGCCGTATACCGCGGTGATCCGAAAGCCGACGGAACCTGGAACTGGACACCAATCATCGGAAACACATCCAAAGGTGCCAAATACGAATTCGGACTTGGCAAGAAAGAATCCTGCGCAGGTAACCTGTTCGCATACGGCGACCATCTCTATATCGGCGGCTATAACGACCCGATGCTTGACCTCGCCGAAATCGGTAATGCCGGTAATTTCCAGTCTCTCTATGAAGATCTGAAGAACCCTGCATGCCTGAACCGCATGGACAAGAATGAAAATATCGAACTCATCAACGACGACGGATTCGGAGCAGCTTCCACACAGTATCTGTGGAGATTCTCTGAATACCACGGAAAGCTCCTGATCGGAACATTCGATATCGCAACACTCGCATCCGGATTCACACAGCTGACCGACGGAAGTCTTCTGGAAATGACACCTGAAGAATTCTCACAGAAGATGACTTATGTCAAAGAACTTCTTCAGAGCCTTAAGAAAACTCCTTCCGGCGCAGCATTGACCGCAGAAGAAGGCACAACAGAAGAGGCCGCCACAGAAGATAACGCAGAAGATGCTCAGGAAAATATTCAGGAGAATACAGACGCTGATAATACTGCTGATCAGGCAGCTACAGAAGCCGCAAAAGACCAGGAAGCAGTTGTAACAGACAACACAAATGCAGAACTTACAGACACAGAAGCAGATGCCATCGACCAGATGTTAGATCAGCTGGATGAAATCGAGACACTTTCTTCTGACGATTCTCAGACAGCTGCTTACACACAGAGAAATAAACCATCTGACATCGTCGATGTATATCTGGATATGGTAAATAATTACAACAACTATGTAAAACCAATCCTTAACCGCCTGAACCCAGATCTTGCACAGAAGATTGAGAACAACGTCTTCAACACTGCATTCCATCATTTCGTATATTACCTTGGATGCAGCAACATCATCCGCACACAGGAAAAAGGATGCGACGTACTGATCTCTTCCGACGGAGTAAACTTTACAACACTCACCCGCAATGGTTTCGGCGATATCTATAACCACGGCGGACGTGCATTTATTCCGACAGACAACGGTCTCTTCCTCGGTATGGCTAACCCATTCTGGGGAACACAGCTCTGGAGAGTGACCGATGGATCAGAAAATCCGACACCGGATAAACCAGGTACGGATAAGCCAGGTACTGATAAACCAGGCACTGACAAACCGGGTACTGATAAACCAGGTACTGACAAGCCAGATACTGACAAACCAGGTACTGACAAACCGGATACTGACAAACCGAGCACACCTGGAACAACAGATCCTTCCGGAACTAACAATGGTACAACCTCTGGTTCTACAGGTAACAACACATCCAATGGTCAGAACGGAGCAACTACTACAGCATCTCCAAAGACTACTAATGCTAATCATGCAAATAAGAAGTCTACAAACGGCAAGGTAAAAACCGGTGATAACAATCACATGATTCTTTATACAGTTTCATTGGTTCTTTCACTTATGATTGCTGCAGGATGTATTTATACTATTATTAGTAAGAGACGTAAGAACAAATAGTATTTTGATTATTCGGCTATAAGGATACAGAGAACTTGCCACCGGCAACTTCTCTTGCATACTTTGGTATAATAAAAGCGCAGGGAAATGGCGTATGCCATTTTGCCTGCGCTTATGTTATGCATGCATCGATTCTTTAACAAAATCAATAACATCCAGATTCTTCTTCACAATATTAGGATCTCTCTCCATGTCGGAAATACTCATCCAATAATAGTGTCTGCCATTAACAACAAAGTTCTCCTTCTGCTCATCCTCCGGAAATACTTGAATCTTTATCTCGTACAATCTGTGATTATAGATCCTATTCTCCTGATGGCTTTCAGAATATTTCTCCTGTACTTTTGACGATATGTATCTGCAGTTTATCTGACTTTTATCCACATTCAGATCCGCCGACACCTTATTTATCACCGATTCCTCATCTGCTCTATCCACAGTCTTGTAATTCAAAAATAATTTACAATCCCACCGCTCATCGTAATATACAAGATACTTCTTTTCTGCGGAAGTATCTGGAAACTGGATGGCGACTAATGAATGCTTGTGTTGGATTTTATCTAGTTTTTGTATGTCATTTAGTAATATATTGTGGTCATATTTGTTTTTATGCATTTCACATATATCCTTTATTATTTTAATTGCATATATGGTAAGCGCTGTTCGTATGCAGGTGTCACCTTCAAATTCCTTATGCTCAATCTGCCTTTTTCTCCATCTATGTACGATTCAGCAAAGAATACCGTAAAACAAACTTCTGAGATCTTCTCCAAAGCTTCTCTATTTCTTACTTTATCCCGGAATCTATATTTAAAATGTCCTCCACCGATCCTTACATCATTCTCTTCATCTATTATTTTCACACCAGTATCATTTTTTATTTCCAACTGAACTTTCTTTATAGCTCCTGACGCAAATGCGTCAAATTCTATGGCATATCCGGCGTCAAAGAAGCCAGTCCAGTTATCACAAGGAATATATTTCATCAATGCCATCGCAAATTCTCCCATATCCCTCTTGGTTACATTGCTGATATCAACCTCCATGTCAAAGCAATCTTCAAATGTTGCTATCCTTGCGACCTTTTCATCACCACAGGAGATAATTGGTTTTACCTTGGAAAATGGAGTATAATCCTTCAACAGATCAATCTCTTGTCTCTGAGCTACCGGCGCATCAAATCTTGTTTTTCCCTTCGTTTTATTTGATTCATTTACAGACTCGGACGAGGTAATTTCAATATTCTTTTTCTGCGCAATAATCTTTATCTTATCTAAAAAATCGTCTCTTTTTTCTTCCCATTCATCTTCATTTATTGATTCAAGACCAAACTCCTTAATAATATCATCTCTAAATTGTCTAAGTCTCTGTTTCAATGTGATAATATCCGGATCATCTAATTTAATGCAGATCTGATTTTTATCAATACATCCGGCTAATTTGTCAAATATAAAACCTGGCAATAATAATCCTGTCCATTTACACCTCATTACCCAAGCTGCACCCATTTCATTTAATGTTGCTACGCTGGAATAATAATTATCCGAAAAGGCGTACACGACATGAAGGTCACTCGTCTGAAATTGTTTGGCTAACCAGTCATATATGTTACATCCAACCGGAATATTACATTGCGGAACGGAAGTACAAGTTATTTGATTTTTATGCACTCCTATTGCTACAAGCAAATCTACAAATGCTTTCATATATTCTGCATCTTTGCTGCTGTGTGAAATGAATAATTTGTGTGGTTTGTTTTCCATCTTTTTGTACCTTCCTTTCGGGATTTTATTGTTTTTGCTTCGTATTTTTCCTATGGCATATTGTATATATTTTTCTATCTATTCTTTTAAAAGTTAAAATTTCTTATTTTTTTTTAATAATATACTCCTTATCACCCGATACATCCTGTCGAAATCGCTGATAATATCTGTCAAACGGATTGTGATAATGAAACACTGCTGTTCCCAGCGCAATGGTGGTTACAAGATTTCCGGATGCTCTCCAGAAAAAATCCTGGTGATCCATCATGCGAATATTACTATCCCAGCCAATACTGCGAATTTTATCAGTCCTGGCAACATAAACATTCGGCACCTTGCCCATAACGAAATGATTGCCGTCTACGCGTGTCATATGCGGGATTAATAACGGTTTCGGCGCATCTTTCATACTAAATCTGGTAAACTCACTAACCGCTTCGTCCGGATTCTGGCAGCGTATCGCTGTCAGTACGCAAAAACCAACAATATCAATTTCTGAATATCTCTCCAGAAACTCTACCTGCTTTCCTAACCGCGTCCTTACTGTAAGTAATTCATCATCATCCATACGCATGACATACGGCGTATCCACCCTTTCAAGCGCCTGATTAAGCCCATAGCTAAGCCCACTATTAAATGGCAGCTGAATGATCGTAAGCGAGTCTCCTTGCAAATCCAGAGGCTTCCTGCTGTCATCTGCAATCACGACCCGTACTCCCGGATAATATTTCTGCAAATTCTCATACAAACGCTTTGCCATTTTTTGACGTTCAAAGGACTTGAAGATAACAGTTACATTTTCACGCACAAACTCTACTTCTTCCTGATCCGGCATAGAAAATCCCTGCTTCTTCCATTTCCGTTCAAAATACCAATATTCAATGTTTGAAATACATCGAAACAGTATAGACGCCATTGGAGCCAATGGTCCATGAAGTATTTTTTTCGCTATCTCTTTCATGTCTTTTCTTGTATGATAATTAAGAAATTAATTACCACTTTTCCTTTCATTTAATATCGTGGGACAGTTACAATTGTTTCTCATATTTTAGCATAGTTGGATCGTTCAATATTCTGAACGCTCTATACATGAATAATCTGGATTGAAATCCATCACCTGCCCGGTGCTTGGAAATCACGCTTCCGTCGAAAAGGAAATCGTTTTGCACTTAAAACCTTATAACAAATATATGTACCCAATGCTGTAAATTCATTACAAGTATTTCATGATTATGACCAAGTATTGTGAAATACTACGCTTGTTATATCCGATGTTTTCAGCAAAATATATTCCAAATAAATATAAAGAAACTGTATGCAATAATCGTTCTGTTCCCACTTCTTCGAACTTCTTTCTTATATTTATCATATAATCTCTTAGGTCAGGATTAAATAGCATTATCTGAACAAAAAAATTATTTAGCGCATGATTATTCTTTAATTTCATCTTTTCCCAGTCAAACTCAATCGTATGACTTTTCGTTGGATTCCAACTATTGCTATCCTTTAGTATATTCAAATAACATTCTTCTAAAGTCATTAATTGCTCCTATTCTTCCAGCAAACCCATGGTATATCCTGATGTTCCAGATAAGCCTCTCACAGCATAGCATGCCATATACTTCTCGCATGGATCTGTTGTTTTCAGCATCAATCATTTAATGTTCACACTAATAAGTACATTCATTTTTCATTTAATTTTCTTCACCCATTTTTTCAATAAATCTATTAGATTCTTCCGAGTCATTTCACATACAATACCTATTAAAAAAATAACTACCGCAGATACAATTATATATCCTCCAAATAGTATCGGCATTTCACTAAATCTTTTTAAATTTACTATCCTATTCCATAATAACATTCTGAACTCTCTATTTTCATGCAGCAAATATACTCCTAATGATGCTTGTGATAATATTATAATCTGTTTTTCTATTTTATCTCCCACTTTTATAGTGCTTCCCACCATTCCACAAAACAAACAAATGGATGCAATAATGATAAAAATGGAATTATATTTTATTAATAAATTGGGAATTGCTTTAACAAACGATTTCTTTAAACCTACCATGTCGCATATATACTTGATTATAAATAGTCCAATACTAATACTGCAGTACCATTTCAAATATTTTCTTTTTTTCAATCCATAAATCTTCAAATATGCTCCTATAAAATATAATACAACAAACCAAATCAAACTATATCCGCTATTAGTTCCAAACTCATCTCCAAATATATTAATACTTGGAATAATGGAAAAAACAAATAACGCCAATTTTATCAAGGTTTTATACTCTTCTTGTTTTATATTATTTTTAATAATATTTAATAATGGTGATATAAGCAAAAGCAGTATATACATAACTATAAACCAATATTCATATGTTAAGATTGGAAAACTTTGCTTTATACATGTCTTTATCGAAAATCTCACTCCATTTTGTGGAATAAAGCATAAAAGTAAATATAATCCTATAGAATACATTTCCGTTTGTACCCATAATCGTATAATCTTTTTTAATATATTTTCTTTATTTTCTTTTTTCTGACATAAAAAATATCCGCTAATTAAGACAAAACAATTAACTGCTACCATTGAAAAAATACGTATAATCCAAATGATAAAATAATTTATAGATCCTATTTCTATTTTTATATTTTGTATTCCAAAATTTGTAGCATGTAACAATACCACCATAAACATTGATATAATTTTCAAAATATCCATATAGATATTTCTTATTCCTGTTTTCATTTTCTTTTCCTTATATTCATACATAATATTTCTTTAAATCTTTATATGACTCTCGCATAAGAAACCTTGTTATTCTTTTACCTTAATCTTTCATGGTGTCTGATTTCCAACACTTTATGCTATCCTTATGACAGCACTTTCTCTAATGCTATTCATGGCAATGTTTTATTGTCAGTGAAAGCGCAAACTGCTTATTTTTTTTTCTTTAGAGATTTTTTTATTAGAGATAATAAATATTTGAATTCTTCTCTTCTGAAAAACAGCATAACAAAAATAATATTGGGAACTATTACAACGATTATAATCATAATACCAAAACTCATTATCGTAATTTGTGACATAACAATTTTTTGCAAACTATAACAAATTCCATATACTGCCACTACTGCACTTAAATATTTAAAAGAATCTATAAAATAATACTTGCTACTTCTATTAAATAAAATCTTATACGAAAGAATAGGTTTTAATACAGATGACAATGTCCCCTGTATCAAAGTTCCCCAATATACTCCTGGTAATCCAATCACTTTTACTAATCCTATTGATGCGATCAAATTCACTATCGCCTGCACTAATGCTACATATTTATCCGGCTCATACACTCCTGCTGCTGATTTAATATTATTTAAACAAACTCTTTGTCCTATCATATAATAATCCAAAACAAGTAAATTAACTACTACCGGAGCAACTACCATTTTCTTACCTATCCATAAAGTGATAAATGGCGTCATCAATATTCCCAAAGCAATTGATGTAAAACCAAAAAACCAAAAACCAATAAATCTATATCTTTTGAATATTATATATTGATACTCCTTGGATTCTGTCGCAACTAAATTTCCTAAACTACCTGTTACAGAATTAAATAATACATTTATACAACTACTAACAGTAGAAATAAACAAATTATAATTCGATAATAGTCCTACCATTTTCGTACTAACAAATGCTGATACAATTATATTATCTGTCTGATGAACGCTCACATCCCCTATTTTATGTATTACTAAAGCTTTAATTTTTGTTATTAATATGCTTTTTTCCTGTTTTGTCAATTTTTCAATGTTTTTTTCCTTTAAATAAGGATATAATCTATTAAAATAAATACATATAAATATTTTTTGAAAAACACCAAAAATAGCAGCTACTAATAAATATATTAAGAAATTTTTCCATATTACCAATGCTATTACTTGAATTATTATTGTTGATGTTGATATGATTAAATTGACATTTGTATATATATAATTCTTCTGTTCAGCATTTACCAGACTGTATTTATACGATACAAAATATGTCGTAACCGTATTAAAAAGATAAATCAAGTAATAAATAACAATATTTCCAACATTTCCAGGATCTTTTACCAATACATTCAAAAAAGGAATTAGTGCAAGTCCTATAATTGTTATAATTACAGCAATAGTCCTATATGCCCATTTATAATACCACATATACGATTTAATTTTTTCAATGTTATTTTCTGCAACCGGTTTATATAGGCAAAAATTAATAGCCGTTCCTATTCCTAATTCAGCAAAAGACAATACCCCTAATACATTTGAAAACAACCCATTAATTCCTAGATATTCCTCTCCCAAGCAATATATAAAAACCGTTCGAGATATAAATTGCAATCCAAATGAGACAAACATTGAAAAATAGCTCCAAAAAGCATTCCTCGCAGTCATTTTTAAACGTGATGACATATCAATTTATTCCTTCTTTTATTTTTTCCAACACTTTACATAGTATTTTTATAATCAAATATTCATTCCGATAATATAGTAACTTTAATTCTTTTCTACTTTCCTCATTTATTTTCAATAGATTGTATTGTTGTTTTATTAATTTTTTATCTTTATAATCTATTGCAGTAAAGAATCGCTTTTTAATATAGCGAACTTGAACCATCTTTAAATATTTTTCTAAATCCTTTGAATCCATATTCATTCTTTTTAACGTTTCATTCAATATTTTTTCATGCTCTTCCCATCTTTCTAAAACTTTTTCTTTAGTTACATCTCCTTGAGACATACTTTGAGCATATATTACATATCCATATAAAGGCTCATCTAAGAAAAATCTTTTATACTTATAATAAATTGGTAATAACAATTGCCAATTTTGTCCTCTTCTTGCAGGATATATTTCAAATTTGGGATTTACCTCTTTTAATGCACTCACACGTATCATATGACACCCTGGACAAAATATAGATTTTTCATTCAACAAATATTCAAACTGCTTCTCGTCAAAACAATTTTCCATTCCCTCGGATGCTTTTTTTATTGGATTATTTAAATCATTAAATCGATAATAATATGCATCACTGGTTACTATAGCATAATCTTCATTTTTTTTAAGAATGTTTATGCGTTTTTCCATTGAATCTTTCATATAAAAATCATCTGGATCTGCCCAGCACAAATATTCTCCTTCAATATGTTTTAATCCTGTATTAATTGCAGATCCTAACCCTGCATTTTTCTGATAAATATACTGCATTTTCATCTTAGCACTACTAAATATTGGTTGATACTTTTTCAATATCGTTGCTGTATTATCAGTTGATCCATCATCAATAAAAACAATTTGTATATGACGATATGTTTGTTTCAACACAGATTGCAAAAAACGTTCTAATGTTTTTCCAACATTGTAACAAGGTACAATTAATGTAATTAATCCCTTCTCCATCTGCATTTCCTCCTACTACTAAATCATTCCCCTTTTCAATTCAGTATATATCTGTTGTTTATAATTGTCTTTTTTCAATTTTTTTTGAATCTCTTTTTCTTTGATCATAATATTTTTAAATGCACTAATCAATTTATCTCTTGTAAGCTTTTGCACTGGTAATACATATCCTTCTTCACCACCAAACAAATCTCTTGCAATTCCCCTCGCTTTTACCGAGTATCCTACGACTAATGTTGGAATCCCCATTGAATAAGCTGCTATCGTAGAATGTGTTCTGGCTCCAACAAAAAATCTACATTTAGAAATAATTCCTTTTAATTCCATACAATTATGATCTTCAAAGAATACAACTCGTCCTGTCTTTTCATATTCTTTATATAATTGCATTAATGGTTTTCTATCATCACTATCACTCCAAACCACATGCGGAATTAATGCAATGCCCATATTTGTTTCATTTATTACATAATCTATTAGTTCTCTATAACTCTCCATTGTAATTCCTGGTATACTCTCATTTTCAATTATCATCGGGCTAATATTTATTCCTACCATGTTCTCTACTTGAAAATTTTGTGGCAAAACAGGAACTTTACATTCTAAGGTAAAAGCTGGATCTGGTATTAAGAATGTATTTTCATTCACTTTTTTTAATGCTTCATAAGAAATACTTTCTCTTGCAAAAATATAACTATATTTTGAAAGATCCTCAGCAACTTTTTTTCTTTTAATTACTTCTGGTTCAACAGAACATCCCCATAAAATAGTCTTAGCACCTCGTTCTAAAAGCATTTCATGTAGCATTATATATTTTTCGATATCTGCGTAGCAATAATTATCTCCACCTATTGATAATGCTATATCTCCACTTTGTATATGATCAAACGTCTTTTTATAATCTAACTTATCTAATGGGATATAATTATTTTTTAGTTTCAACTGCAAATACGCCCTAACAAATTCAATAGAATTTTTCGAATATGGCATAATATCCTTTTCTATTTCACACAACTTGTTTATCCCATACTTTATATCCTCATTCGGTCTCGATGATATCAAAATTTTTTTTTCAAAAGGAGTATCCTTTAATAAATCTAAAGTTGAACGAACAATCGCTTCACATCCATGATTTCCACTTCCCCCATGTGCATATAAATATATGTTACTCATTCCATCTCCTCACTTTCCAAAATCCTCCATCTGAATAAACCCATCCCCATCTAAATAATGTATAGATTATTATTTCTTTTTTAGAAAAAAACTTACAATTAATCATCATTTTATAATTTTTATAAAATATTTTTTGAGCTTCTTTTATAAAAACCCTACTCTTTTCACTATCATTATCCCTTAATAACTGCACATATTGATACAAATGTGAAAATGTAATATATATACATTCTGGACTTAATTGTTTATTTTTATCTTCAAACTTCAACAATTGCTCAGTAACATTTATAATATCTAAGGAAGGTGTGTTTTCCCCTGCGTGCATTGCACTTCCTTCATTTTGATAGTAATGATATGCTACACTATTTATCACAGATACTTTTTTAGCTTTTTTAAATGCATCCTTAACGAACAAAATATCCTCATATACTTTCAAATCCGGGAAATATAAATCTTCAATTATTTTTTTCCTGAACAATTTTGCACATGGTCCTGAATTAATTCCCTTACGTGTAAGTAATTGATTTAGCGCTTCTGTAGATGTAAGTATTTGATTATTCATTTCAAATCTTGAAAGTTCTTCTTTATTATTACTTTCAACAATCAAATTACATACAGCTATATCCGTGTTCTTACATGCTATCAATAATTGTTCGAAATAGTTTGTATCAATTTCATCATCTGAATCTAAAAATGCTATATATTCCCCCTGTGCTAACTTCATTCCATAATTTCTTGCAGAAGAAACCCCTGCATTTTCTTGATAAAAATATCGGATTCTCTCATCATTTATCTCTGCTTTTTTACATTCCTGTTCAGATTCATCTGTGCTTCCATCATTTATTAAAATAATTTCTAAATCTTTATAGGACTGTTTCTGTATACTCTGCAACATTCTATTCAGTAATTTTCCCGTATTATATATAGGAATAATGACACTTATCATTCTATACCTCTTTCAATTGCCTTTTCCGTCTAATTGCCAACCCCACTCCTATCGGAAGCATTAAAACTGTATATTTCAGCTGATTACTTTTCCATATATACCCCGGATTATGTCCATAAATAGAAAGAGCAATGTGTTGAGCTGCTATATACAATTTTCTTTTTAATGATAAATTAGGATATTTTAACATATGATTATACATCATTGCATATCCCATAGGATTATTCTTTTCTAATTTTTTACTTCCCTTAGTAAGTCCATCATTTAAATATTCACATATATAAATAATTTCTGAATGCCACCGGACTTTGTACCCTGCTAATGCAATTTCATTCAATGCAATTTGTTCCGGAGCAAATTTTTCTCCCTTCCATTCTGCCATTGGGAATCTCTTAAATAATTCGATTTTATATGCTTCACACATATCCGCATCTAGGTTATATTTTTGTCTTTCAAGATTTGTAGCATCTACCCATCCTGCTTGATTCACATACGGAGCTCCCCCTTTTATATATTCGTCATTAAGATATCCCCTTGCTGCACCTACACCTATAATTTTTTCTTCTTCATCAATTTCTCGACACCATCTTCTCATTTTCTCTATTGCATCTGGTTTCAGTCGATCGTCCGAATCAACCATAAAAAAATATTTACCCTTTGCTGTTTTGACGCCATCATTAATTGCTCTCGGTTTACCAGCATTTTCTTTTGCGTAATATCGTATTGAAAATTGCTTACATTTATTTATCCAGTCTTCTACAAGAGAACAGGTATTATCTTTTGATCCATCATCTATAATCAGCCATTCAAAATCCTTACACGTTTGCATACATAAGGATTGATATAATTGAGGTAAAATATATGCCCGATTATATGTTGGAGTAAAAATTGTAAAAAATGGCATGTTAATTCCTCCTAAAACATCTTGCTACATCATAACATCTAAGCAATACTTCTGCTAACTTTCCCCTTTTTTTCTTTATACACCACAATATTACTTTTTGAAAAATTCCATTACCTTTACAACTAATGTCTTCTTGATATATTATCTGATGCATTTGTTCTACCTTTTGTTTTATTTCTTGACGCTTCGCATGAAACACAACAAAAAATACATAATTAGTAAGTATTTCATCTACTAATAACATATTTTCATCCCTGTAACTGTTCATTTTTCTTAAAAATTCTCTATATCTAAGATTTATGTTTAACTGGGCCAAGTAATCGATTTCATCATCCAAAAAAAATGAAGAAGAACTTTTTGCTTCTTGTAAATATCTATAATAACATTCAGTATCAAAAAATACAGTGTCTACTCTAGGATATATTTGAAGATAAAAATCAAAATCTTCTGCTAACTTTAACCCTTCTGTAAACCTCACACCTTCAATTAATTGGGGGGAAAATAATTTTCCCCAACAATATCCATAAATTCCAGTTCTTTTCTGTATCATTGCAAAATCAGGCAATAATTTATCCATTTGATATTTACCTTGATATGGTATCTTCATTAATTCTGTCGACTGATGATTCTCCCACCATTTTTCAACTCCTGAAATTACCATATCTGCCTTGCTCTCTGTAATATCTTTATATAATACTTTCAAATAATCCGGTCCAATTCTATCATCCGCATCAATAAATGTAACATAATTACCACGAATCATTTTTAATCCCTTATTCCGTGCATGTGATACGCCCCCATTTTCTATATGAATAACTTGAAAACGACTATCTTCTTTCTGTACCGCATCACAAATAATTCCCGAATGATCTGTCGAACCATCGTCTACAACGATACATTCAAAATTTTGAAATGTTTGTTTCTGAATATCTTTTAAAATGCTATATACATATTTTTCTTTATTATAAACTGGCATCACAATGCTAATCACAATCATTTACCTCTCCAGATGAATTTCTTATAAATATATGGTGAAAATGAAAAAACACCAAATCTTATTCTGCTTTTTAAATTTATTCTTTTGCTTTTTCTAAATTGATTATATGTTTTTTTATCGTCATATAATGGAACTCCATATTGTACTGCTTTATAATAATATTCAATATATAAATTACAATACAATTTCAATGTCTCTATTCTCAAAAGATCGTCGTCTTTTATTAACACCTCCCTATCTCTTAAAATATCCAACATATTATATTCTTTCCCCGAAAACTTCTGATGTGTTAAGCTATTTACATTTTCTGTATAAACATATCCAAATTCATTTAAACTATATACCCCAGAAACTTTAGATAGCACACGAATACTCCAATCATCATCTTCGTTATATCTATATTTGAAATACTCATTTTCAACCAATTCTCGTTTATATAATTTATTCCATACCCCCACAACCATTCCATTAGCATAATTTCCTTTATACAATATATCAAGAAAACTTTTTCCACTTATTTTACCATATGGGATATTATTTATTTTTTTCTTCGAAACCACATATTTTCCCTGTTGTTCATATTGCCACAACCATGTGACTACTTCTACATTTTCTTTTTCTAATATATTAATTGCTTTTTCATAAATTGGATTTTTAGTTAAATAATCATCAGCATCAACAAATGTAATATATTTTCCAACTGCTTTTTTCATCCCCGCATTTCTTGCCTCTGAGATACCTGCATTTTTTTGATGTATTACTTTTACTCTAGGTTCATTTTTCATTATTTGATTACAAACCTCAGCTGAATTATCAATACTTCCATCATTTACTAATATAATCTCTAACTCTTTAATTCCTTGTGCGAGTATACTGTCAACACATCTCTTTATTTTATCTTCACAATTATAAACTGGAATAATTACTGATATTTTCATTTTTTCTTTGATGCCAGATAATCAGCATCCCTACTCCTCTCTTGTATTTATATAAATATGTTTGAATCTTTAGTTTTTTAGAAATCTTTAGTCTGCTTATTCTTATCTCTTGAAACATTTTATAAACTATATCATCCGACAATATATCTTTTATTATCTTCCTCTTATCTTTTTTATCTATTATCTGTGTTTCCAATATGTCTCCCACTGCATTATAAACAAAAAAAAGTAAAAGCAAATTTAACTGTCTATCAAATTTATACTCTTCACAATTTTTAAAACAACGGCATGTCTCATCATATAATTTCTTATAGTTATCCCATTTATTCTTATGAAATGTGTGTGTCGTTGAATTATTATTCCAACAATTATAATGATAAAAATATTGACCTTTCATATAAAAAAACGAATTAGCCATATACATCATTTGAGCCCCAAACAGCAAATCTTCGGAATATTTCACGTCTTCTACATAACGTATTTTTTTTCCAATTTCTTTTTTTATTAAACATAAACAATTCGAAATAGTCGCTGGATATTCTATATTTGGCGTTATTAATAATTGTGAATAATATTCTTGTTTTAACTGCTCTTTATCATAAAATCCTTCACGAATTGCATGTGTATATTTCTCTGATTTTCCTTTAAATTCCTTTATGCAATCACACATTACCACATCACAACTATATTTTTCCGCTACTTGTATCATCTCACTATACATTTGTAGATCAAGGAAATCATCACTATCCACAAAAGTTATATAATCTCCAGTTGCAATATCCAAACCACAATTTCTTGCAGCCGAAACCCCCTTATTAGGGGTATGAACAACTACTATCCTTTTATCTCTTTCGCCATATCTATCGCATATTTCACCACTGCTATCCGTTGATCCATCGTCAATCAAGATAATTTCTAAATTTTTGTACGCTTGATTTACAATTGACTCTATACATTTTGATATATATTTTTCCGCTTGATAAACGGGTACAATAATACTAATTTTTCTCATATCTTTATACCATTATTTTATATAATTTTTGTACTTCAATAATATTTGAAAAATCACTTTCACAGCAATTTTTCTTATACATCTGTATCTCTTCTACATTTTCTAAAAGTTCTGCAAGCATTTTCGCACATTCTTTATTATCCAACGGAACAATTTTTCCATCTACTCCATTTTCCACTTGACTGTTTGCCGTAGCATAATTAGTAATCACTACAGGCTTTCCCAACATCTGTGCCTCTTTCACAGAAACACACTTTCCCTCATATCTTGAAGGTTGCACATATAAATCACATCTACAAATATAAGGATATGGATTGGATTTTTTTCCAAGCATGATAACATTTTTTTCCATACGCTCTTCTTTTATTTTTTCTTTAATAAGGTTTTCATCTGGACCAAACCCAATAAGATACCATCTTACATTCATTCCTTGTTTTACCAAATGTTTACATATATTTGGTACATTATCAAAATTTTTTGCTGTACAATATCTTCCAATAGATAGTATTTTTATACTGTCATCCGGCATCTCCTCTACTGGAATAAATTCCTTTGACTGGCTTATAATCAATTTTTCTGGAATAATATTTTCTATTTTAATAATCTTCGTTGATAAAGTTGGAAAAATTTTTAGAAAGGTTTTTGTCACATCATCAGATATTGAAATTATCTGATCATAAGCCGACCACATCTCTAGTTCTGATTTTTCATTAATCTGAACCTTACTATAATCTGTATGTATCCAGGCTATTTTCTTTTTGGCATGTACTTTATGTGTAACAATATAATGCGGAGTCAGGAAACTAATTGCCAAATCATATTCCTCATCCGGCTGTATCTCCGGCATAAAGCGATATGTATATTTATGGCTATACTCAAGTGGTACTCCACTATCTGTATGTCCACATTTTTTTACATACTTATCTGCTTTTATTTTTCCATACATTCTTGCTGCTGTTAATATTACATGTCCTTCTTTCAAAGTCTGTACCATTGGACGTGCAAGTACTGTATAGGCCGGAATTTCAGGTAATAAATTAACACCTTCCGGAATAAAAGAAAGCAACTCTCCTTCATGCCGTAACAAAAACAGATCTACTTTATACTCCTTTTTATCTATCGCATCCAGTAATCCAATCAGACTTCTCTCAGCACCGCCCAATTCCAATGCATGTGATACAATCAATATCTTCTTCACTTTTTTAACCTCTTAAAACAATCCACGCCCAAAATGCGGTGAAATGGTTTTGTAATTTTACTTCTCAAAATCGTCTTTTTATCCATCCAACTTTTCGAATACCAATGAATAGACACTGTATTCTCTGTTTTATTCAACTTTCCTGTCGGATCGTCATATGGATTGAAATAATCATATGGGAATACTTCCGTTCCGTCCAATTTTTGATATTTTCCATTCAATTTTAATCCATAGGGAAGTAACGCTTTGGTATTTAATTCCGGACATTTTATAATTGGAAAATTGCCCTCTTTATCCGAAGTGAGTTCTATATACTGATCCATCATTGCATGTACAGTCTTGTTTCGTGCTTCTGCACCAAATCCCAATCCTGTCGCAATATTTTTATCATTTTCAAATCCATAAAACGCATCACACATTAACAATTCATCTGGGGTTCTTATCAGTTCCACATCTGTATCAAAATAAATTCCACCGTTCTGATAAACTACTAATAGTCGTGCAAAATCACTTAAAAACGCCCACTTTTTATTATCATAACACCATCTCAAATATGGATATTGATCTATATCAAAATTATCTTCATTCCACTCAATAATTTCATAATCCGGACAGTATTTTTTCCAGCTTTGAATGCATTTTTTTGCTAATTTTGGTTTTTCTCCCCTTCCAAACCAACAATAATGAATTTTTTTAGGAATCACTTTCTATCACCTCTTACATCTCGCTTATTTTGCTAATCTTCCCTTATGCAACTTATCATATATAAAATTCGGTAACAGGCCGACAATAATCGGTCGAAGAGCAAACAAATAATTCCACTTTTTCAATCGAAATGTTTTTATTGCCAGCCGTTTCACATAATACTCATTCAGCCGATTTTTAAAAGAACGTCTGCTATATGCATTTCGGTCATCCCGCATCTGATATAAACATTTATGAATATTTTTCCCACGATATCCGCATTTGTACATTTTTATCCACAGATGATAGTCTTCTACTCTTAATAACTTGTCAGAAACAGAATATCCCTTTACTTTCATATATGCTTCTCTCTTTACCATACATGGAGCATGGCAAAAAGGACTTTCTTTTACAAAATCTTCCGGCACCGGATACTCTGGATGACTAATTTTTCCCCAGACTCCACTTTCATCGAAGAATTCCATATCTGTACTGACAATGGCGATTTCCGGTTCCTTCTCCAACACGTTTATTTCTATTGCGAACCGCTCTTTGTCACATCGGTCATCTCCGTCCATTCTTGCAATATATTTTCCCTTAGCCTGTTTCAGACATTTATTTAAAGTGTAATTTAATCCTCTGTTCTTCTCATTTTGCAGCACAATGATTTTCTCAGGATATTTTTCTTTATAGCTTATTGCTATTTCGTATGTGTCATCATTTGATCCATCATCACACATAATTAATTCCCAGTCTGCAAAAGTCTGATGAACTATACATTCAATTGCCTCCGATAACGTATCTCCACAATTATATATCCCCATAATTACACTGATTACTGGATTTTTCCCATGCATTATAAACTCCCCATTTCTAACATGAAACTTTATATTTTAAATGAGATTCCATACAAAATGCATCTGATAATAATAAAATGCCAAATAAGCACATATAGTCATAAGATATACCAAGCGTGCTGATCTCTTTGTAAACATATTGTCAATTTCCCATGGCAATAAGATGTAACTATACAATGAAAAATATATCGGAAGTCTTCCAATAAAGATACCACTTGTAAACATAGATACAACGTAGAATCCTACCGATACAATCGACATATTAGTACTGAGATTAATAATCGGATCATCTGCATTTCGTATATATTTAAGCCCAATTAACGATAATATAGTCGGCACCGCATATACTAATACACGCAACACATTGGTTCCATCATCTTCCCAGCTCTGCCAGTCAGATACAACATTCTTATACTGTGTTTCCGCAAGCACACTGTCCAATATATTGGTAAATTCTCCAACTGATACAACAACTACTATAACTGCCAGAATGAATAATAATGTTTTCTTATTCCATGCCTTTCCCTGCACAATAAAAATAAATGGAATCATTAACAATGCACTTTGGTGCATCAGCGATGCGATCAAAATCAATACAATTGCTTTTACATACTTTTTATCCAGAATGAATTTAATTCCGATAAAAGTAATAGTTACCGCTGTAAATTGTCTTATTCCATTGAACATCCATGATATATAGTCTGTTGACGCAAGGAACAAGAAAAAGCTCATAAGATATCTGCTGGAATATTTACGATATACATAAAAAAGCATTCCCGCCTGAAGAGCTGCTATAATAAATAGATATACAACACTTCTGTTTCCAACAATACATTTTATAACTGCAGATAAAAAGTAAAATCCTTTATCCTTTTTCACCGTTCCAATGTATGATATAATCCCGCCAAACGCTCTCGGCATATCCTTATATCCCTCCAGATATGCTCCTGTGTCCATAATGCCGCCACGTTGACTGCACATCCATACAAGCGGCAATACTGTCACAACCGCCCACACCGGTCTCCACCGATATTCTTTTTTCCCACACACCGTCTCCTCTTGTTTCACCGATGTCAATACAGACAGTATCGCCATCACGGCAACCCATCCGATTATCAATATATAATTCTTGTCCATATTCTTCTCCAAACAATTGATTGATATTGCAGGGATTCTCTTACCTGCTTCATGCGTTTTTCAACACTTAATTCTACCATATATTCCTTAATATTCCAATACAGCACGATAAGCATAACTCACCATTTGTACCGATATCTCGTAATTTATAACGTTTTTTCTTATTTACCTCTCATATTCCATTTCTACCCCTACAAGTTTTATATCACCTTCTTTTCCATTCATAACACTTCACGTTTTCTCATGTATCTCCTTTTTCTATTCTTTTCGTCATTTTTGCCATATTGTTCCGTCTTTTTCTATTGCATTTGTGCATTTTATATTATATGTTGACTTTAACACATTTGGTGTTTACATGATGTAAGGAAGATAATTATCGTGTAACGCCCAACACACATTGGCATTACTGAAAGGAGGCCTATATGTTTAGAAAAAGTTATTGGAAAAAGAGATTTGCTCCTGTCCTGGCAGGCGCACTGGTGATTTCTTCATTACTGGTACCGCCTGGCCATGCATTCGCAGCCGATCCGGTTACTTCCGAAGAACAGACTGTAAGTCCTGAGACACCGGAAGTTAAGGACGTAACGGATTCCACCGATGCAGCGACCACCGATGCGAACCTGACCACTCCCGATTCCGTTTCGGATTCTGTATCAGATTCTGTAGCCGGTACTTCTGCAACAGATACTTCATCCGGTAAGGAAGCTGCTAAGCAGGACGTGAAAGAGACGAAGGAAGTAAAGGCAGCTGACGATGCAGTTACCGATCCGATTCCGGACAAGACTCCTCACCTCGTATACGGTGACAAGAGTCTGGCTGACGAAGATGCTTTCGTCCTGCTGATCTTCGGCGACGGCTTCACTGCTTCCGAGCAGGATTCGTTCTATACCAATGCTCAGAATACCGCGGATTATCTGATGGATACTTCTCCTTGGGATGAGTTCAAAGATACGATCAAGATCTACGCTCTCGGAGTTGTATCGAACGAATCGGGCGCAAAAGCAGACACAGCGATCAACCAGGAGCAGGCGAACGCAGACACACGCGACACCTACTTCGGATCTTCATTCTGGTCAGGCGGTATGCAGCGTCTTCTTACGATCAGTTCAGATGGATCTAAGAAAGCAAAGCAGTTATCAGATCAGTACCTTCCTGCAGCAGACTTTAATGTTGTAATCGTCAATGCTACTACATACGGCGGAAGCGGCGGAGATGTATGTGTTGCTTCTCTTAATAATGAATCACTCGAGATGATGCTTCACGAGCTTGGACACACCACTGCCAAACTTTCGGATGAATATTTCGCAGGTGCAAGCTATGCGGCCGAGATGCCGAATATGACAGCTGAGTCTGATCCGGCAAAGGTCCGCTGGTCACGCTTCATCGGTAAGAATGAAGTCGGTGTCTATGAATATGACAATGGCGGTAACGGATGGTACCGTCCACACCAGAATTGTAAGATGCGTTTTCTTGGTAAGCAGTATGCTTTCTGCGAAGTATGTAAAGAACAGATCCGCAAGACCTTCTGCCAGGATTCGAATGTAACCAAGTTATTCTTCCAGCCTTATGCAGATATGTTCTATGAGTCTGACACAGGCAAAGATATGCGAGAATACTTTATCCTCCGCAGAGGCAAGAATGAGATCACAGGCGACAAGCTCGGTGATGCTTTAACGCTTACTTACAAGGATGAGAACGGCAACGTAGTATCCAGTATTCCTAACAAAGCCGGAACCTATACCATCGAAGCTGCATTTGCCGGAGACAGCACATATGAGAAATGCAGTCAGACAGCTTCCTACACGATCGAATTACCGGATCTCATCACGCTCGATGTTCCGTCCAAGGTATACGACGGCAAACCTGCCGACCTTAATTATAGCGTTAATTATGACAAAGACTATACGGTAAAAGCGCATTATAAAGGAACGGTTCCTTACGCCGCTGAGATTACTTATAATTATGACAGCGACGATGCGCCGATAACTCCTGGCCGTTACAAAGTAACCCTTACCGCTTATGACAAAGCCACAGGAACCGCGATCAGCAGCAAGACCAAAGACTTTGAGATTACCTTCAAGTCCACGACTCTTCAGAATAACGACACAGCCGATTATCCGGGTGCTATGCCTTATTACAACAATAAGACGATCGTATTCTCCGGAGAAGGTTACACAGCCGGTGAACAGTCTCAGTTTGAAGATGTTGCAAAAGACTTTGTGAAGTATTTCCGTTCTACAGAACCTTTCAAAGAAGCTGACACGTACTTTAACTATCACACGGTAGAGACCGTATCCAATGAATCCGGCATCGGTCAGAAAGCCAAAGATACTTACTACAAACTGACTTATGATAAGAATGGGAAGATTGTTCCGACAGACAAAAGTACCGCCGGTGCAATGTACATTGGTAATAATGTCATCACCTCTTACTACAAAGCCACTATTGTTATTGTAAATGATAAGAACGTAAAGACAGGTACTACATTCAAGAACAAGCGTTTCACCATCTACACGACCGCAGATGAGGCCGGCATGCAGTTTGCGGCAAATGAACTACGTAATTACTTCACTAACCACGAAGAAGGCTATACTCCTTCTACAGACGCCGAGAAAGATGCGGAAAGAACCGAATTCCTGAAAGCGCTTTATTACACCTGGTATGGATCTGATTACGCTCCGGTATTAAGCCGTGCTTATGACGAGACATTTACGGAGAACGGATCTCCGATCGACCTTGCACCATATTTCCATACTTATGTATTGGGCAAAGAGGTAGAGGGCGTTGCTTATAAGATGACTTACTATGCAGATGATAACGGTGCTGTCGGAGAAGAACTTTCCGAAGTTCCTTCCAAGGCAGGTACTTATCATGCGAAAGCGGAGCTTGTCATGGACGATGTGTCCGCGTATGGCGAGCCTTGTAAGAAGGTTACTTTAGACGGTGAGACATATTCGCTTCCTCTGGCACGCGGATGGACCACTTACACGATCCAGGCCAAAGATGACCCGGAGAACCCGAAGCCGGAGAATCCTGATCCGGAGAATCCTGACAAACCGGATCCTGATACACCGGATGATCCGAAGAATCCTGGAAGCGATAATCCTGGACAGAATCTGAAGCCGAATCAGAACCTGAATAATAACAAGAATACAACCAAGAATATAAATATTAACAAATCAACCAACGGCAAAGCTTCTAACAAAGCTGCAGCCAGAACCGGCGATCAGTCACCGGTATGGATGTACACACTTCTTTCTCTGGCAGCACTTGCTGTGATCGCAGCTGTGATCTGTAAGAGAAGATTCCGTAGATAAGGTAGATAAAAAAGCTTAGATAAAAATC
>OLQT01000219.1_pt1 | contig 47607 bp, 71 predicted proteins | sample 1672651 | NCBI WGS metagenome assembly OLQT01 (sample SAMEA3136709, study PRJEB25190) | human gut metagenome | biome: human gut; feature: human-associated habitat; material: faeces | place: Austria | collected 2013 | reverse complement strand
AAAATAAAGACTCCCTTAAAAGGGAGTCTTTATTTACTCAAGGCTAATGCCATATCCATCTTGGATAAATGACCCTTCTGGAATATAGATATTATATTCTGTAGACCAAGAGCCAAACAAAACATTTAGGACGGGATTTTTAAAGCGGACAGTGTTTTCTGTTGCATATGGAGCGTCGGAAGTTTCTTGAATGTAAGTTTTATCTGCTTTAATAGACTTTGAAGTGATGCCTTTATCCGTTTGATATAGGAACGAATAGCAAAGTCCATCTTCTGAACTAAAGTTATCACTTAGTGCGATAATATCATAGGTTGCGATAGTTTCTGCTGAATAGGTTTCGGGGTTTGCACATTCAATGATGAATACGCATACTACGAGTGATAGAAATGTTAGAAATATAGAGCCAAACATGGAAAAGAGTGAGCATACTATATACTCGATAATGCTGTCACAACCTGCGAGCAAAAAGATGAGCAGCATAATACAGAAAGCAATAGGTAGAATATAGGTAGCATTACATTAACCTCCTTTATATATAAATATAATACCATATAAAATATACAATTTCAAATGCGGGAGGGCATACAACGAATCGTCATAATTTCTCAGGATGCGGGAAAATTTTAGGCAAGAAAATTGCCAGTCCGCAGTTGTTATATTGTTTATTTTTTTAGAAAAAAGTTTAACAAATTTTAGGACAAAGCGGAAAAATTATGGTATAATAAAAGTGAAATATAGTAGAGAGGTGATAATATGAATTATTCGACTGTTTCTGTTAGATTAACAGAGGAAGAAAAAAAGACTTTAGAAGAGTTTGCGAAGGATAGAGATTTAACTATGTCGCAAGTAATTAGAAAAGCAGTAAAAGAATATATAGAAAACCATTCGAACGACTAAAGGAGACGAAAACAAAATGACTAATAATTATAAGGTTTTTACTTTGAAGTTAGCTAGAAAGCTATGTGAGTTGGGATTTAAGGTTGTTGGAACAGCACCAAATGCTTAGAAACCTTGGTTAAATGTTTATCTTTTTGAAGATACTTAGGAATTAAGAGAAGCGATTGAGAAATATAAGGGACAAAGTTCGCTATTGGAGGATGATTGCCATGGCAGACAAAAGAAGAAGTCCTAATTAGCGAACAGTAAGTCATATTCATAAAGAGCCTTGTAATACTAATAATATATATGCTAGAATTAATAAGGATGCTTTATTTGCGGCGAGAAGAGAACTTAGTGATGGTGAGTTTTCTTTATGGATATTTTTTGCTAGTTAGTCAGAGAAGTTGACAGATTATGATTTTGGCCCTACTATTATTGAGAGGGAGTTGGGTATAAAGAAAGCTAAATATACAAATGCAATAGAAGGATTGGTAGAAAAAGGGTATTTGATTCCTCTTGAGAAGAAGGGGTATTACGATTTTTACGAAGTTCCTAAAATTATTGACGAGGATAAATATAATTATGTCGCTCCTAACGGAGAAAAATTTTCGTTTTAATTTTCATGTATTTCTGAGAATACCATGAATTTCATAGTATTGTGAGAAACCTATGAAATCATGTATTTGTTGGAAAGCTATGAAAATTTCATAGTATTCTGACAATACTATGATTTTAATTGAAAGATTTATTTCATGGTATTCCAACAATACTATGACATGGTTTTCTGACAATACCATGAAAGTAAATAAAAATCCATTTCATGGTATTCTGACAATACCATAAATATAACATATATAAGATAACAAAGAAAAGACAACGGCGACTTTTTCATGTATTTGTGAGAAAGCGATGGATAGAGGAGAATAATCATGGAAAATTTTCAAAAGTGGAAGGATATTCAAGGAAGTATAGATGGGACGATGGGAGCAAATGATTTAGAAAATCGAATTGAAAAGCTGGAAGAAGGTTTTAGAAAAATCGAATCAAAAATTAAAGGGAAAAGTCAAGAAGAAGAGTAATGGGTAGGGTAAGAGAGATTAATAGAGGTAGAGGAAAAGGGATTATTGAATCTATATGAGGATTCGAGTTAGATTACAAGCGAAGCCATAAGAAAGTGGGAGAATATAAGTGAAATTGGAGAAAATTAGAAGAATAGTAGAGAAAATTGGAGAAATAGTAGAGTTGGGTGCCGATCGGGTCTAGGTACAACCATCACAACACTCGTCAAAACGATCGTAAACCTAGGCTTCCGCGATTCTTCTACTTCTTTCCTCTTGTTTAATAGCAATAAAAAAAGAGAGGTATCTCTACCTCTCTTTTATCTAAGCCCTCTCAAGAACTTAGCTACCACATCTTCATCATTGTTGCTCTTGATGGAAACGGAGACCGATTCATTTCGCATCTCCTGAATCGCCTTCTCAATTATCTTATCAAGCTCTTCCTCTGTCGCTGCAAGTGCATCATTGATATTATTCATCCCGACAATTCGGGCAGAAATACGAGCAGTCTCAGTGATAGCCTCTGCATATTTATTGATAGTATCAGCATCCCACTCAGGGTGAGAAGGAGCATAAATAAGAACTGCAAGCTGTCCGATATGCTCTGCATCAAGATGCTCATCATCAACAGCATTTAGAAAGTCGCACTCAATTTCATCCAAAGCTTGCTGACGAGCCTTCCGAACCTGATTCTGCTTATTAAAGACATTTAGAGCATCAGTAAACTCCTTAGCAATATCGTCGAGAGACGCACCGCCATCAAGAGCACATTTAATCATATTAGTATAATCCATGGAATATATTCCTCTTTTCTTTCCTTTTATATTTATATTATATAATATTATTTTATAAATTGCAACCGATCGGCCCTAGCTTAAAGATCTTTTATTCTAAAATAACTTCTCTGATTGAGGCATCGACTAGAAAATTCTTAGCTAGAGAATAAGTCTTTTTAATTGTATCTATAAAAGTATAGAAAGGGTGAACATCAAGAAGATTTGCTGAAAATGAGGCAAATTTTGCTAATTTTTAAGTAATTTTATTAGAAAAATGTGCGTTTTTGCTAGATTTTTAGAGAATTTTCGCTATATTAAGAGAAAAACAAGAGGAAAAACCTGCGGACCGATCGGTTTACCTAGCTAAAAGTAGAATTTTCTAGCTATTTTTATTATAAAATCTCGTTATTCCGATCGGCGCCGCGGAAAAATCTCTCGCTGGTATTTGTTTTTCATAGCAACATCTTTGCTATTGTTAGCTGTATAGGGGATAATGTTAGTCTTATGAACACTTGACAATTTTAAATTTTTTTATTATAAAAAATGGACGAGAAAGCCGCTATTGCTGGACCGATCGGGATAAGATAGAAAACCGATCGGGTTATAATATAATTTTGGGAGACTCTAGACTAAGTTGCGTTATGGCCAACTTGCTATGAAAATTTTGCGCTATGGTCCGATCGGGGAAATTCGGGCCGAGTCGCCCGCGACCGGCCCGCCCGCATATTGGGATAAAAAAACCACCCCATTTCTGGGGTGGTTCTTGTTAGCTTAGAATAACCGGGTATGCCTTGCGGATAATGACTGTTACCATGCGCGGGGGCGTGTTACAGAGAAAACGGTCATTCCTGATAAAATGTCCAATTCCTATATTCTGCCACAAAGTCCGGTTCAAGTCCTCATACCGCAAAGTATTATACTTAGATAGCCGGATATACCAATCATAGGTAAAAGCACTATCCGCAGGCATGGTATAATCTCTTGCCCGTTTATAGTTTCTCGTATGCTCGGCGGCTCGTCTTGCAAGGTCGTTTGTCGTGCCAATCTTGAGAATATAGCGTCCCTTTACGTCTACATAATGTCCGACGTATAGAAACTCCTTCTCCCGTGTCTGCGTGCTAACTATGAGATACCTCTTTTCCGGTAGGGCCGGGGTAGGCCAGCCCTACCCCGTTATTTCTTAGGCTTCCGCTTTTGGACGAGCGTTAGCTCGAAACTGTCCCCACCGATAGAAAACGCAATTTGGCGTTCCTTGTTTGTTATAGCAAGGTCAACAATCGAAAATTGACTGTTTTTCTCCAAAAACTCCGCCAACTCTGCGATTATGCCGCCTTTAGTTGCGTTTGGTTTGCGTTGCCGTGGTGTAAACTTGTAGGCGGTAGGGGTTTTCCTTGTGCCAGCGTGGGCGAATTTCTGCGCGATTTTCGCTTTATCGGGCGATAAATCGTATTGCGTTTTTTCGCCAGCTTCCACCGCCTTGTCATAGGCCAATAGCTCCGCCTCCTCCTCTGGTGTCAGTTGGAGAGGCTTATATCTCGATAACCTCTCGGCGTCAGTGATACGGCTCGATATAGTCTCACCCCCTAAGATAGAGTAGGGCGGGGATTTTCGCCCCGCCCTATACGGGGTTACGCCATCTTAAAGAGAGACTTGCCCTTCTTCTCCTGACAGGTCACACGGCCGTCCAGCTTGAGCATCCGCACAAGGGCGGCGGCCTTCTGAGTGGAGAAAGCGGCCAGAGAGGGCACAGACTTGAAAATGTCGGTACAGGTCACGCCGTCGGTGTCATCGGGCAGGCCGGCCAGATACTCCATAATCTGCTCCTTCAGGCTCTCGTTCTCCTGCTGGGTCGGGGTCAGCTTTTTGTCCCCGCCGGAGCTGTTCTTCTTCCGCAACAGCTCCAATTCATGGTCGATAACAGTCATGGCAATCTCCATGGTTGTGCCATGCTTCACCTCCTCACCAGCCAAGAGGGCCTTAATGTCCTCGAAACGCTGGGCCTTAGTGATACGGATTTTCTTCTCGCTCATGGTAATACATCCTTTCTGGTTTTTAGGACTGTCCTTGTCCTTTGATTATATTGTACCACACTATCGGGAGTTTGTCAAGAGGTTTTTCAAACTTTTTTCAAGAGCTTTTGCCCTTTACTTGTTTGCCCTCTCTCGTTCCCCTTATAGTGTAACACACTTTGGAGAGTTTGTCAAGCCCTTTTTTATTCACTTTTCAAGGTTCCTTGCCTTGTTTTCTGTACTTATTATAGCACACTCACAAGGGCTTGTCAAGAGGTTTTTTGAAAGATTTTTGAAAGTTCGCTGTCGTTGTCTGCCGTTCGTCTCTCTCACTTTCTGTACTTATTGTACCACACCACAAAGCGGATTTCAATTGTGAGATCCTCCAAAAGAACGTGATTTTGGGATAGGGTTTTTGTGCAAAATGTTGCACAAAACGGAATCAAATTTTTTGTGCAACATTTACAAGGAAAAAATCGGGTCGCGCCGCCCATGCGCGACCCGCCAAAATATAAAACAAAAAAAGAAGGCCGAGGCCCTCTTTTTATCCGAAAAGGCAGTTATCTAAAAAGTCGAACAGGTGTTCATCCTCGGCGGGGATGGATACCAGTATATCCCCGTTTTCATCGGGTTCATCATGGCTCCATCCCATACGCTTGATGATTTCAAGCGTCGTGAAAACGGCATCGGGACAAAGGGAAGAAGTATATACAATTCTTGTTTGCATATTTAACCCTCTTTCTTTGAGTAGAACTGGTCGGCATAAAACTGCATTTCTTTCTGCGTTACCTTGGAAAGCATGGCCTTGATGGTAAATACATCTGGGCACGTCCGCTCAAGTAGGAAGCGAATAGCCTTATTCTTTAATCCCTGAAACATTTCTTATTTCTCCTTCTACCGGGCGGGGCATTAAGCCCCGACCCGGATTGTCGGAATCTGCCGCAAACTTGCGGAAAGCTGACGCTGAAAATCTGTCATGGGCGGAAACTCCCGCTTGTTCTCATACAGGGCCTTTCTCATGGGCTTATGCTGGCGCATACAGTACCACATGATTTCCGCCTCAATCAGAACATCTTCCAGTCCCGTGTGGCTTTCCTCAAAATCAGTGTTGCCGGAGATAAACCGCCACACGATTTCCGCAGTCTTGCGGGGAACGCCATTAGCCTGCACATACCCGTGTTCCTCACAGAATTTCTTATAGGTGGGCATCTGGCAAATGACATCTTGCGTCATTTTCATAATGTCCCAAATTTCCACGCTGTCAAATGGGAACCAATACCGGAATTTGGAACAAGTGACCCAACGCTGAGTGACCCGAAGGGCGTTATCATCGAAGCGGGCATTATATGCGGCGACCTCCTTAATGCCGTACCGCTCGATAGTGTCCAGCATGGCCTGACGGATTTCATAGGTAGTAGCCATCTTGCGACTGCCAGCCCGCAATTCCTCTACATACCGGGGGATTTTCCAGTTATAGTAGGCCGTCCGCATGAGATCCCGTTCATCGTTGAAAATGTCCCGATTTACAAAACTTGCGGTTTCGTAAATATTGCCCTTGGTGTCTACGACCGCCCAGCCGCAATCATACACCAAAACATTTGACATATCCATACGGACACGCTCCGGGGTAATGATTTCCCCATCCTCCCCGATTTCAGCGGGGACAGTCTCGGTTAATGTGTTGGCGGTTTCTGTATCGACCACCAGCACATAATGTCGGCGTTTATCAATCATAATCTATCAAGTCCTTTCTCCTCTTGATGGTATTATTATAGCATATTTTATGCTTGGTGTCAAGAGGAATTTTATATTTTTTTTCTCCGTTGAAAAAGGCGTCGCGATAACCTCTCTCACAAAAGGGACTCTTTACCCTACTCTGGAGAACTTTTTCCTTTCCTCCTGACATGATAATAATACCATAATTTTGGGATAACTTCAAGATGGGATTTTGCACAAGATTTTCACTTGAAAATTGTGCAACATCACAACAGAAAAAAATGCGGCCCGCGGCGTTCAAGCGCGGGCCGCTCAAGTTATGAAAAAAATAAAAGCGGGGTTTTCCCCGCTTTTATTTAATCCCTATGAATTACGGTCTTGAAAATGCTCCTAAGGATGCAAATGATAATCCAGATGCCGAAAGTGATTTTCCACGAGAAGGTGAGGGCAAACGCCCAACAGATGAGCCAGATCAGCAGGGCCGTGCCGAAGAAAGAAACCACACAGGTGACAAGAACTATAAGGGCGGCAACGAGAAAAGCAAGCATTTTTGAAACATCTCCTTCCTATCGGGAACGCCTTAAATGGCGTTCCCGACTTTAAAGCACTTGGCCGAAGGCGACCAAAGAGAACCGGCCTTGCGCTTGGCGTCAGAACGGGCGCGGTCAACATCCTTGCCCACACCCACGAACACATGGCCCGCCGCAGTCTTAAAGTAGAAATTCATCATAGTAAAGCTTCCTTTCTTTTATGAGGGTTATCCCCTCTTGATGATTAAATTATACCACAATGCGGTGAGATTGTCAAGAACTTTTTTACGTATTTTCCAGATATGGGGCGGGGATTTCACCCGCCCCTTTTATTTAGTCCAGATTGTTGATATATTCAATAATGTTTGTAGTTTGGGGGTCTACGGTATCCCCTAAATGCCAGCCGTTTCTAATTTTGCCGTTATCATCAAAGAGGATAAACGGCGGTTCATAGAAACTACGGAATACACATTTAGCTTTAGTTGTTCCATACGCCACACAATGGCATTTATGGGCCGGAAATTTATGCCTTGCAAGCCATTCCTTTTTGGCGGCTGTGACTGCTTTCTTATATTCAGGGGGGCTTTCAGGGGGCAACCATGTAATAACTCGAACCTCCCACCCGTTACTAATTGCGTTTAGAAGCGCATTTCGGAGGGCGTTCATATCCCACATGGGGGCGGCGTCTCGGAATGGGCTGGGGTCTCCATCGCGGAGTTTTTCAAGCCAGTTGGGGACTGCGTATAGATCTGCAATTGTCCCGTCCATATCAAAGCAGAGCATTTTTTTAGTTATCATATATATAACCTCCTTTTGTTTTATTATACTACCTGTTGCCTATCTTGTCAACAAGTTTTTCAAAGAAATTTTTATGCCGATATACCTTATAAGGCATTGACGTATAATCCACATAAATTAGAGGGTCGCGCAAAAGAATAGCTTGCATATAGACCCCATAATTCTCTGTGGTGGTAGTACCACCAAATTGGCGGCGGTAGATTTCAGCCACAGTTAAACACTCATTAGGCCGAATAAACTTTGAAGGTTTCATTTAGTGTCCCTCCTTCTTTCTGTACTAATAATACCATAATTTAAGGATAATTGCAAGATGACATTTTGCACAAGATTTCAAGTCAAAAATTGTGCAGAACTTACAAACAAGAAAACTCGGCGCGCTGTGAGCGTCAGCGCGCCGTCGAAATTTTGGTATAAAAAAAGAGGGCCGAAGCCCTCTTTAATTTTCTGCAAATTGAGCTAGAAATTGCGCAGAAAGTCGAACCATATCATGCGCTGATTCTTTATCGTTTTTATAGCAAATAAAGCCGATTACCTCACCTTCTGCAATAATAGGAGTAACAAACAACGATTTTCCCTTCCATTCAGTACCCCAATTACGAATATTGAACCATTCATCCGGGGTCTTTGACATTCCGAAGGGGCGAGGGCCGCACAAAAGACTTGAATTATCAAAAACCGACGTTGAAATGCCGTTAATGCTTAAAACTTTTTGAATATGTGCGACCTGAGGAGCAAAAGAAGATAGTAGGGAATATTTCTTGAAAACCACCCCGCCATCTTCAATAAAGATTTCTAGCGGGTCGCCTTCCCGAATATTCATATTCCGACGAATTTCCTTAGGAATTACTACCCGGCCGAGATCATTAATGCGCCGCACAATGCCAGTTGCTTTCATTTTTTTTATTAGAGAGGGCAAGGCTATTGCTTGCCCTCTCTACCTCCTTCCTTAAAACTCCTTGCGCAGTTCCTCAAGCATGGCTGTTAAGGTGATTACACCCTCTCCGCCTCGATAATTTCCATGTCGAAATCTTCCCAGCAGGCCCCAAGGAGCATATCATGCCGCAGGTCGTTTTCGCTTTCGTAGTCCATATCCTCCAGAATATCCTGCCAGTTATCGGGATTATATTGCTTTTTCAGCCAGTCCCAGCCCGCGCCACGAGCTAACCGCAGATCATCAGATACACAGATAATCTTCTCACGATTATCAGCCATAACCACATAGCTTTTCATTTTCTTTTACTCCCTTTCTTGAGGGCTTTTGTTCTCCCCTCTTGATGGTCTAAGTATACCAGAACGGGAGGGGAAAGTCAAGCGATTTTGGGAAATTCCCTCTCGTCAATTTCACCAATAAACTGATCCAAAAATTGTGCAAATTGCCTCTTGACAAAAAATTCCGGCCGCTGCGCTCATGCGCGGCCGGCTGAACAATATATTTTGAATTGGAAAAGAAATTCCTCCCATTTTGGGAGGAAAATCTCAATCTACATATTCTCGATTTAAAACTTTTACAACCTCTTCAGGTTTACGTCGAGACCGAAGAAGAGCATCTTCATAGGAATAACCAGAGATATTGTCGGTTGAGTCATCTTCAAGCAAAATCTCAAATTCATACATACCTCTTAACTTCCTTTCTTTTGATAATTTAATTTTAGCACAAGAGTTTCGGGAAGTCAATCGGTACTTTCAACAATTTTCATTCCATTTGCTTGTATAATTCGCATAGCTTCTTCAAGAGAAGTATTATCAACGGAGCCACAGTCAATACAGATGTATTTTCTGCCATCCTTTACCATAGTAGTGAAGTAGTATTCTTGACCAGAAACAAGGCCCATCTACTCTCGTAGTCTTACGGGAATCATGATGCGCCCACTTGAATCCAATTTCCTTGAGAAAGTAGTTTCTTGCATTTTGATAAATAAATTCTAGTGACCTAGGTTCGTGCGAAAAACGACTCCATCACGGGAATCGCCGATTTGTAACAATCGGAGGGAATAATTACCACTCGCAAGGCATTTCTGGCAGAACTGAGCCATAGGACAATTCTTACAAGAATCCTAGTTCAAACAGAACTCCAGAATGACCGCAAGAGCTTTCAGCACTTCTAAGGTCATTAGAAAACTCCTTTCTTTATTTTTCTATATATATTATAAAATATTTTTTTAAAAAAAGCAAGGACTGACTTATGCCAGCCCCAGCCTCTGTAACCAGATAAGGTGATATTTCCCCAGTCTTGCCAAAACTGTTCCGTATCCCTTATTAGTCCAAACAGTGGAACCAATAGGATATTCACGCGGAAGTCTCTCGATAGTCATTGATAATCCCCTCCTTTTCTAACTTGAAATATTTATCTTCGATTTCTTTTATTGCTGAATTAACAAAAGCAAGTTGTTCATAAAGATTATTGCGAATATGCCACAGATTTCTCCACTGTTCTTCTGCCATATTATACTGTTCTCTTGTAATCATGCGGAAATTGACCTCCATAGAATTTTTTATCATGGGGAGTGGAAGTCATAGACCTCCACTCCCGCAGTTTCTTATGCGTTAATGTAGATATTAACGCCACCTTCTTCTCTCATTTCAATCTCAGTCACCTGCTTCTTGAACAGGGCGCTGAGGTCATCGCCATAAAAGTCACCGCCGAGCTGGAGCTTCCATTCCTTGTCAAACCGGAAATGTGCGCCGGTATTGCTGTCGATTACCTGAATAGCCGCATCCTCTTCCAGACAGAAAGAGTATTGCCGGAACAAAATCACAACGTCTTTGAAGCACACCATTTCTTTTACTTCCTTTCAAATTCTTTTTGTGGTCTGTCTCTCTGGACAAGTATAATATACCATACCCACAAAGGAATGTCAAGCGATTTCGGGAGAAAAATTCTCGGCAGATTGCACAAACTTTTGGCCATATAATTGTTGAAACTGCCGAACAAACAAAAATTCGGGCCGCGGCGCACGCTGGCGGCCCGGCGAAAAGTCAATATGGGAAAGTGCACAAAAATATCCGGCAATCTTTGTGCAGATTACCGGATAGAATATTAAAACATCACAGTAAAGAAGTTATACTCACTATGCTGTGGATTTGGATAGCTGTTATCTGCTACTATGTCAGCCCAGCTCAAAGCAATCCAGAGAAGGAGAGCGGCGCAAAGGCCGCCTCCTATATACCGTAGCACTCTCATACCGCAGGCTCCTTCCCCAGAAGGTCATACCGTCCAGGGATTTCGGCATTAAGCCTATCCCATTCTTTGGCAGTTACCCTGTCATACTCATTATAATAGTTATCCCGAATGATATAAAGCTGTTCTGTGGTGTCCTTATCCAGAGCGGCCTTATACTCGTCAAGAGAGGCAGGACGAGTGTGAAGCTTGCTGTTGATATACCGTGCATTGATAAAGGCCCAATGTGGCATGACGGCCTTAGAGATAGCATTAAAAGCGTCTAAGTCAAGGATGATACCATCATCCACAGCGGCCGCCTTCACATTCATGGAGTAACGGAGAACACGCACGAACTCAGGCTTATTAAAGGTGGGATTGGTGTAATACTTGATGAAGTTAGACATATCTTTTATCCTTTCTCCCCGTATAGCCGTTAGGTCAGCTTCTTGTGGTATATGGTTACTTGATAGCTTCGCCGGTAGACAGGTCTACAATCCAATAGTCAGGATTGACAAGCTCATGGTCTACTCTCCATCTTGCGTGTGCAAAAGTAGACGGCTCATAGTATCGCATTTTGTCACCCACTAAAACCTGCAACTGATACCTCATAATACAGCCTTCTTTCTTTTGATTATTATAACCCTGCCTTGCCTTGGGTTTTGCAAGGCAGGGTTTATAAACTACTGCTGATTGAGTTCTTTTTGCTGGTCTTTCGTTGCCCAATCAAGAGAGGTTCTGACCGTCGGACGCTTGCGGTATTGCTCCGCCTCTGCCTTTGTGCCGCCTTTAGCTAAAGCGTAGGCTTTCCAGTCTATCGCTCCTTTAGCGGTAGTCTCTTTATAGACCACCGCATGAACGGCGCCCTTTATCTGGACTGTGCCGTACAGATAAGAGGTCTTATCCGTGGTCTTGAACTCTTTCCCCAAACGGGTGAAAAGCTCTTTCGCTTTGGCCTTGGCCGCTTTCTCTGCAACCTCTGCCGCCGCTACTGCTTGCTTAGCGGCTAGGTACTCCATGATGACCTTCCTATCATCATTAGTAAAATCAATCTTTTTCATCTTTTTTACTCCCTTTCTTTTTGTGGTGTGGTTCTCTTGTGTTCTGCCTGTATTGTATCAAGTCTTTTAAGACTTGTCAATACTTTTTTTGAAAATTTTTAATTTTCAAGGTACATTGAGTTTTGCCCTGTCCTCTACTGGACAAGTCCAGTTTACACCCGTTTGCCCTGTTTGTCAATAGTTTTTTGAAATTTCTTTCTCTCTCTTTTGCACAAAATAAACATTGTTCAACTGTGCAATTTGCATAAATCCTTTACGCGCGCGTATTCCTTTAGGTCGTGGCTTTTTACTTTCATACTTTAGCGAGCGAAAGAGGCCAACTACACTTCAACACTTTACCATGTGAAAGGGGAGGGTGTATTTTAGGAAAAACTGGAAATTTTTTCGCAAATTTGTTCTGCCACGCCATTTCAAAATCCAAATCGTACTTTCAATCTCAATAACGGAAAAAAAATGAGTGAATCCGCAATTTAAACACAAAGAATATAAGGCTCCATTCCCCTTAAATTTTATAATAAGCCATTTTCCATTCTATCCCTTAATGGTATAATTGATATTTTCTAATCTCCTCAGCTTCCATTGGCCTAAATCCAATACAAGTGAGAGTCCCTTCAGGACTCTCTTTTTCCAGCTCTGTCCTGCAAGCATCGTAAATCAAAAAGTAATCTTTATACTCCTCCATACCGAGCTCTTTAGCTGCTTCGACCGCCCGCAATAAATCATTCTTATTTTTCGCTCGACAAACAACTTTAGTTTCTGCTTCTATTATCCAATTATGGTATAAATCTGTATCGAGACTTACATTCACATGATACATAATACCATCTCTTTCCCTAACTACTTCTTTGCTTCCCCAAAGAATCTTTTCCAAAAGAAAAGCAATAGAAGCATGGGAAACTTGCGCAGCTAGCTTACCCGGAGACATATTTAAATCTTTTCTAGCTATAATTAACTGTTTATACATTCTTTACCTGCTTTCAAAAATGCCCTAAAATTCTGGGAGTTGCGGTCAGGAATTGCAAAATAAATATTTGGAATATTATAATTGCGGGCTGCGCCTATGAGCAAGGTTGCGACCGTATACGGATCTTGCATAAAAACTCCACAACCCCAGGCTCCCGCGACTAGATTTTCCACACCGTTTTCCTCAGCAATCTGATACATAAAGTGAATTCGATTTTCAAGAACTCTATCATTCTCGCTTTTACTCACACTCTGGTATCTATGCGCCGTTCGGAAATTCGGGGCCGCGCAAGTTATAACATCTGCTTCCTTTTGTTTGTTATTCCGCTCGAATACTACACTAGGAGAATACAGCGCTCTATTCAAGTATAAAGCCTTATTTAACCTCTGCCGATTCCATGCGTAATACGTCCCATCAAAAGCAAGAAGAATAGGGTAAAGATTGGATTCATGACACAGAGCCTCTTCTTGCGCAGGACTACCTTCTAGGAAGAAACCACCAGGACTTTTATAACTGGCATAGTTAAGAATTGCTGTTCTACCATTGTCAGATAAGTTGAATAGACAAGATACGCTATCCATATCTGTTAGAGTAAAAGCTGGTTTCTGATTGCCGGATTCATGCTGTGTAAAAGAATCTGGACTATATACATATGTGCGCTCGATAGATAATTTAGTGTTTGCGGCAAGTCTAGTTTTAATATCTTCATAATGCGCTCGTGCCTTGATTGCGCGCTCTTGTTTTGTCATCGCGGCCTCCTTTTATAAAAGCCGTTGGGCAAAATTAAATAATTGTCTTATTTTATTTTTCAAATAAAGTGTGTTGAGTTTTTAATTCCTCGATCTTCTACTTTAATTCTTTGTTTTCTTTTACCACTTTTGCATATTCACATGAATCATCGCATCTAGTCGAATCATACTGTTGATGCAATCTAAGGTAACAATAATCAATGCATGGGTTCATATTTACACCCCTTTATTCTACAATCTAGCAAACACTGCCCTGTAGCTCCATCACAGGGAATTGCATCAGGATAATCCTCAAAATAAGACGAAGTTAATAGAACTTCATACCCTAGTTCTCGCAATATTCTTTCTGCAATATATCTATTCCTCAACTTTACCCATTCTTCTCTATTTGTTTTTGTTTCTCTGTATGTTTCTCTGGATTTCTCCATATCTATTGTTATACTACCATCAATATTAGTCTTAAATGTTGAATCTTGTGTATGATAAAATTCTCGAAAAGGATTTTTGATATGAAGAACCTCTCTAGCATAATTATCAAAATCTTCTGAGAATTTCATTATCTTCGCGCCTGTTTCGCTAACTATAAGCAATTTTTCATCAACCCCAATCTAGTCAATAATCCCACTCCTCCAGGTACAGGAGTTGACCACACTTCATTTCTCTTTGCAATATCTTCAAGTTCAACAAAATCACCTTGAATAAAATTCGCCTAATTTTTACGAATGCCGACATCAACAACAATAGCGTGAGGGCAGGCCTCTCTTGTCAAAGTAAAATCTCCAACTGCGGATACTACTAAATCTGCTATTCTTGCTAAATAAAGCTTCGCATTTACATTTGTTTTACTGTGACAGATAGATACAGTCATATTTCTCGCCAACAACTCTTTCGCCATTGGCTTACCAACTATATTACTTCTACCTAATATTAAAGCACTTTTACCTTCATACTTAAAACCACAGTCATCAAGATAGTCTACTATTCCTCTTACCGTTGCCGGTAAAACAAGAGTAGAAGAAGTTAAACCGTCGCAGTCTTTTATCGTAGGAATTACATCAATAGAAAAAGAACTCAATGAATCTCTTAGTGGCATTTGTGCTATAATACAATCAGTATCTATACTATTTATGTAATTATTTAAATCTGCGGGAGTCCAGTGTTCTGGAACTTTAATCACGCTTACTGGCCATCCTAATTCATCAAAGTCGTCTACTTTTTTCTATATATAAATCTAATTTCCGGCATCCCCGTTAGTTGCATCAATTATGGTCAATGATGGCTTGACATCGGACTGCCGCAATTCATCTTTCTATTGTTTAAAATATTCTTTTATGTTAATCTATTGCATCTGGTTCTAGCCCCCATGGATCATCAGTATCATAATCAATCATATCATAGAATGATATTTTATTATTAGGTGTTATTTCTAAAACCTAATGCGGAATACAAAACATTTCGTAATCAGAGTCTCTATCTAAATTATATGAAGCATAAATATGTAAAGCTGTTGGTCTTGCATTGTTGATATTTTGAATGTCCCATAATTCAACAGTATTCTTATGTTCAAGTATGTCTGTTAGAATTTCTGGCTATACCGCTATGCTTATAATTAAAATGTTAAAGTAATACTATGCTCGTTTTGGTAATTCAGAATAGGGTGTATCGAAAAACATTTTATTTAAAACCTCCCTATTTATTATATTTAAATTATACCATTTTAAAAAGTATTGGTCAAATAAGATTTGACAATCTAGTTTTTTTTTGTTATTATATGAGTATAAAAAGGAGATGAACCAGTATATGATAAAATTAGACTATACGATTGAATCTCCCGAAGAGCGCAAGGCGCTTGTCGAAAAAATAATCGCAGAAAATCCTGATTTAACTCCAGGTTATTTAGAAGTATTAGCAGATTATTTAGTTCTATGTATGGAGAAACAAGAGAAGAAAGAGAAGAATATATTGACTGATAACCGAATGGCTACCGTCAATAAACGAGAATGTTCTTTTGAGGGACTCGCTTCATAGATGGAAAATGGCGAGGATGGCATTTATGGTTTAATGTCAGATAATAAAAATGTTATATTTTAGCCAAAGATTTCTATTACACAAAAAGATTTAGATTCTATACCATGTTTAAAATAGTTAAGAGAAACCATTAATGCTTGGGAAGGTGCCTTGAAACGCGCCGCGGGAACGAAACAAGCCTATATGATGAAAAAAGCATTAATAGAAATGCGAAAAGATTAGTATATTATTAAATAGGCATATCAAAAGCCTATAGTTCCTTGTAAGCTAACAAGAAATACGAGAACACATATACCTCTTGATGATGAAAGTTATCTTAATGGATAGGAAGTAGTCGTTAAAGGTATTTCCTTAATGAATCCAAATGTAGTTTCTGCTATTTTATGCAATTATTCAAAATTAAAAGAAGATAGTTATGATTAGTTCGATGGAGATACATGGTATCTAATTCAAGCATTTGAAGAGATATGCGATAAAGCTCTTGAGGATTTTCCAATCTATTTACGAATTGTTGAGTTAAAAATTGATAAAAAGCAGAATAATGAGATATAGGAAATATTGAGTGAAGAGTTTGGAAAAACATATAGCGTGGAATATATCTCTAGTTTATGGAGAAATAAAATTCCTAAATTAATTGCCGAAGCTGCTTTAGAGGATTTTTTATATTGGTAGTATAAAAATAGAAATTACCCAATGAAAAAATGTTCTAAATGTGGGCAATTAAAGCCAGCCCATAATCAATTCTTTTCAAAAAATAAGACAAGTAAAGATGGATTATATTCAATCTGTAAACACTGTCGTAATAAGAAAAGGGGTTGATTATAGTGAGTCATTATTGTAAAAAATGTGGTAAGACTATGGATGATACATAGTTTTATACATCAAAGAATATAGAAAAATATCCTCCAGATGGAAAGATGGATATTTGTAAAAAGTGTCTTACTATGCACGTAGATAATTGGGATCCAGAAACTTATAAATGGATTTTATAGGAAATTGATGTTCCATATATCAAAGAAGAGTGGAATGGCTTATTGGAGAGGTATGGAAAAGATCCAAAGAAGGTTACTGGATTAACCATTATTGGACGCTATTTATCCAAAATGAAATTAAAACAATGGAATAAGTATACTTGGGCAGATACAGAGGCACTAGAGAAGGATTCAACCGAGAAAAAAGTTCTTAATATGAAAGCTCAAGGATTTACAGAGGATGAAATTCAAGAGCAATTAGCTATTGATAGAACTCCACCAAAACCGAAAGAATTGGAAGATGTTTAGGCTCCAGTTGGAACTCCAGAATATCAAGATCCAGAAGAGGAAGAAGACGACTTTAGTGATTAGCTAACAGAAGAAGATAAATTAATGCTTCGTCTTAAATGGGGTCGAGGCTATTCTTGGGAAGAAAGAGTAAGAATGGAGTAGCTCTATAAAGATATGATGAGTTCATATGATATTTAGGGAGCTGGACATAAAGATACTCTTATTATGGTATGCAAGACTAGTTTAAAAGCAAATTAGTTAATTGATGCTGGAGATATTGATGGCTTTTAGAAAATGTAGAAGGCCTATGATAGCTTAATGAAAAGTGGAAAGTTCACTGCCGCCTAGAATAAAGGAGAATCCGGCGAATTTGTTGATTCTATTGGTGAGTTAGTAGCATTATGCGAGAAAGAAGGGTTTATTCCTAGATATTATACTGATGGGCCATAGGATAAAGTAGATAGAACTCTTTAGGATTTGTAGCAATATACGCATACTCTAGTTACAGAAGAAATGAATCTTGGTAATATGATTGAAGCTTCTTTGAGAGAAATCGTGAAAGATAAAGAGCGCGAAGCCAATATTGATGTTGAAGATAGTGATGAGGATGAAGATTTATTTAATTATGAACATCCAGAACTGACAGAAGAAGATTATCAAGAGTATGAGGATATGAAAGAATCTGAAAGAGATAAAGATGAAGAAATGTTAAATAGCATACTAAAGGAGGTTTAATAATGGCGCTAAAAGATTTATTAAACCTCTCGAACAATAATAAAAAAATTGGACTCTCAGAAGAAAGAGTTCGAGCTATAATTCCAGTTGCAAGATAGTATGTAGCATTTTGGAGAGAGTATCCAGATATGTTTATTGATTTCTTGTAGACTGGTGGAGATGAAACTAGGAAAAAAGAAATTAACTTTTATTTTTACTAGAGAGTTTTCTTGCGGGCCGCCATGCGATATAAGTATGTATACATGGTATTCCCCCGTGCTTATTCTAAATCATTTCTTTCTGTAATGGTGCTTATGTGTAGATGTATTTTATATCCTGGATGTAAGTTATTCATTACTTCTGGGGGAAAAGAACAAGCTGCGGGAATTGCTAAAGAAAAAGTCTAGGAAATATGTAATGCAATCCCTGCACTCCAAAGAGAAATTGATTGGAGACGAGGCAAGACGCAGGAAGGAAAAGATTATTGTAAATATATCTTCAAAAACGGTTCCTACTTTGATAACGTAGCAGCTAGAGAATCCTCTCGTGGTAAACGTAGACATGGAGGACTTATTGAGGAGTGTGTCGGCGTAGATGGAGATATTCTAAACGAAGTTTTAATTCCTTTGATGAACGTTGATAGAAGATGTTTAGATGGCTCTGTTCATGAAGAAGAAACACTTAATAAATCCTAGATTTATGTTACTACTGCGGGATGGAAGAATACATTCCCTTATAATAAACTTATTACTCTCCTTGTGCGCATGATATTAGAACCAGAAAAGAGTATTGTTATGGGCGGAACATGGAGAATTCCTGTGTTAGTAGGATTGCAATCCCGCAATTTCGTATAGGAACTAAAATAGGACGGTACTTTTAATGAAGCTTCATTCGATAGAGAGTATGAATCTAAGTGGAGTGGAACTGTTGAAGATGCTTTCTTTAATGGAGATGCTTTTGATAGAAGTAGAAAACTCCTTTAGCCTGAATATGAATCGTCTGGAAGATCTTCTGCACAGGCTTATTATGTTCTTTCTGTTGATGTAGGTAGAAAGAAATGTCAATCTGTTGTTTGTGTCTTTAAGGTAACTCCTTAGTCACAAGGACCTGCTATAAAGTCTTTGGTAAATATATATACTATGGACGATGAACATTTTGAAGATTAGGCAATTAAGTTAAAGAGATTATATTATAATTATAAGGCTAAGATTATTGTAATCGACGGTAATGGCCTTGGCGCCGGATTGATGGATTATATGGTTAAACCTTAGATAGTACCTGATACCAATGAAGTTTTTCCTGACTTTGGTGTAGCTAATGATGAAGATGGTGAGTATAAGCGGTTTAGGACAGAAAACACAGAATATGATGCCATCTATGAAATTAAGGCTAACGCTCCTATTAATACCGAGGCGCATAGTAATGTTTAGACACAATTAAGAGCGGGAAAACTTAGATTTTTGATTGATGAAAAAGTTGCAAGAAATAAATTGCTTGGTACTAAAAAAGGTTAGGCTATGAAACCAGAAGAACGGGCAGAATATTTAAAACCGTTCACTTTAACTTCTATATTAAGAGAAGAAATGCTGAATTTGCGAGAAGAAAATGAAGGCGTGAATATTATTTTGAAACAAGCAAATAAATCCGTGCCTAAAGATAAATTCTCTGCGCTTGAATATGGGCTGTATTATATTAAATAGGAAGAAGATAGTAAACGCAAGCGTAAAAGTAGAAGATTTTCAGACTTTATGTTTATGAGCGAGGTGTGAGTATGAAAGCTAGTCGTGGAGAAATTAAAATTCATGAAATACTAGAGCAAAATGGCATAAACTTTAAAGAAGAGTATGAATTTCCTGGGTTAAAAGCGCCAAGCGGTAGACCACTTCGTTTTGATTTTGCTGTTTTTGATGATGATGGAAATCTTGATTTTTTAATTGAATATCAAGGAAAATAGCACTATTAGGCTGTAAGTAAATTTGGTGGAAATAGAGGGTTATATCAATAGAAATATAATGATAATCAAAAGCGTAGATTTTGTGCCTTAAAAGGAATTACGCTTATAGAAGTTCCCTATACCGAGGAAAATATCATCTCTTATGATTACTTAATGAGCAAGGCTGGATACTGAATCCGGGAGGTGATATTTTGTTAAAGAGTAGACAAGAAAGTATTAGAGCCAAAGGTTTTGATTTATTAAATCAAGACGTTACTCGCTATTAGCAGCAAGAGGAAGAAGATGACTTAGATTATAAGAGCATTGATTATGCTAAGATGCGGGTGGGGCTTCGCTCGGTAGATGATGCGCTTATTAATCTAGGTACATATAAGAAAATAAATAGAAATTATGGAGATAAGAAGTTCGTATTAAATGCTATTTATAAGCATGATTATAGAACTCTAAGAGAAATCTCTAATTATTTCTATGAAAGTAGCGGTATATATTACAGATTATGTAAATACCTAGCTTTCTTATACAGATTTGATTGGTATATAACCCCATATACCGTAAGCGCGCAGAAAGATAAGGAGAAGTTATTAAAAGACTTTTCTAAAGTATTGCTTTATCTTGATAAATCTAATATAAAGAGAATGTTTGGTAATATATCATTAGATATCATCAAAGAAGGGGCATATTATGGTATAATTGTTGACTTCGGAGATAGGTTTGCCATTTAGAAGCTACCTGCTTCATATTGTCGCAATAGATATTTCCAAGGCCCTAATCCTATTGTTGAATTAAATCTTGAGTTTTTTGATGTTTATTTCCCAAACCCACAGTATAAGGTTCAGATATTAAAGATTTTTCCTCAAGATATATAGAAGGCTTATATTCTTTATAAGTAGGGGAAATTAAAGGGAGATTACCCGGGGAGTACAACTGTTTGGTATCCTCTAGATCCTAGTGTTTCAGTTAAGTTTAGCTTAAACGATAATGAATTTCCCTTTCTTGCGGGAGTTATTCCTTCTATTATTGATTTGGATTAGGCGCAAGAATTGGATCGTCAAAAAACAATGTAGCAACTATTGAAAATCATCATTTAGAAGTTGCCTCTTGATAAGAATGGTGATTTAATTTTTGACGTTGATGAAGCCAGAGATATTCATAATAACGCAGTTGCAATGCTTAAAAGAGCTATTGGAGTAGATGTATTGACAACTTTTGCGGATATTGAAAAAATTGATACAAAAGACAATAACTCCAATACAACAACCGACGATTTGGAAAAGGTTGAACGTACAGTTTACAACAATTCAGGTGTAACTCATAATTTGTTTAATGCCGATGGAAATATTGCTGTAACAAATTCTATATTGACTGATGAATCTAGCGTTAGAGATATACCTCTCATGTTTACAGAATTACTAAATAGAGTGGTAGAAAAATTCAATCGCAAGAATCATTATGAATTTAGAGCTGAGATGTTAGAAACAACATAGTTTAATTATAAAGAATTATCAAAGTTGTATAAAGAACACGCTCAGTTAGGATATTCTAAGATGTTGCCACAAATCGCTTTAGGGCATTCTCAATCAAGCATTTTAGCTACATTAACGTTTGAGAATGAAGTATTGAACTTGGCGGAGATTATGATTCCTCCTATGAGTTCTAATACCAGAAGCGGAAAAGATTTGGGTAATAATAATTAGTCATCTAATACTAATTCTTAGAATAAATAGACAAGTTCAACTAACAATAATGGAGCCGGAAGGCCAAAGAAGGAAGATGGCGAAAAGTCTGATAAGACAATAGCTAATCAAGAAAGTTCGTCATAAAGGAGGGATTGAACTTGCATATTAGTGTTCCTATTTTAAACACAATGGAATATATTTAGAACACTTAGATTTCTCCTCTAGTTAGCAAAGGCGTTTGTAAAGTTTGTTATGTCGGTCAACAGCCAAACCGCAATCATACAGTGATTACTAAGGAAGTAGCTGTAGAGATGGGGCGTAAATTGCCGGGAAGTCCTATTGTTGGCTATTTTAATCAAGAGACAAAGGATTTTGAAGGTCACAATAGAGCGATTGATATTAAAGACGGCAAGTTTGCTATTGTTGATGTAACAAGACCTTATGGATTTGTTCCAGATAACGCTAATGTATGGTTTTAGAAGTTCAATGATGAAGGTGTAGAAAGAGAATATCTAGTTACTGATGTATATATTTGGACTGGTGTTTATCCAGAATCTAAGAGAATTTTAGAAAATGGAAACAACCATTCTATGGAATTAAATGAAAAAAATCAGTCAGGATTTTGGACAAAAGATGAAAAAACAAATGAAAGAATCTTTATCTACAATGAAGCATTGATTGAGAAATTATGTGTTCTCGGAGAAAATGTTGAGCCTTGTTTCGAGGGAGCTCAATTTAGTTCTCAATTTTCTTTAGAGGGTAATCAAGAGTTTTAGAAACTTAAAACTATGGTATACTCTATGATGGATCAATTAAAAGAAACTTTTAATAAAGGAGGCTCTCAAGAACCTATGGATAATGAGAATAAAGCACTTACCGAATTCGAGAAAAATAATCCTAATCCAGAGGATAAAAACAAGGAGAAAGAAAATTCTTCTGGAACTCCTGCCCCTGAGAAAGAGGGAAAAGAGGATAAGGATAAGAAAGGCAAGTATAATCTCGAAGATGTAACTGAATATACAGAGTTGCTTGCTAAATTTAATGAATTAGAGAGTAAATATTCTGCTCTTGAGCAAGAGAAGAATACTCTAGATACCGAAGTTGCTGAATTGAAAGAGTTTAAGCTCAAAGCTGAACGTCAAAATAAGCAACAAATGATTGATAGTTTCTATATGCTTAGCGATGATGATAAGAAAGACGTCGTGGAGCATATTGACACTTATTCTTTAGATGATATTGAAGCTAAGTTATCTATTCTTTGTGTTAGAAATAAGGTAAACTTTAACCTTGAGGATAAACATGAAGAGGATGATAAGACCCCAAAAGGACTTTTCAATTTGGAGCATCCAGAGACAGATAATGTTCCTGATTGGGTAAAAGCAATTCGTGAGACTGCTAAGAGCAGTATTTAAGGAGGATTAAAGAATGGCTAAGAGTTCTAAAAGATTAGGTAATGCTACTTTTGTCCAATATGGATATGGTCAAGTAGAACCAAACCATCTTTCCGCTCCAAGAAATGGTCAGGTATATGCCCAGCTTCCTGCTGCTAGCACAATCACCCTTCTTGAGAATGGTCAATTCGTAAAGTATGACTATGCTAAGGGTGTATGTGATTTTAGCACAGAGGCTACTTCTGGTGCTTGGATGATGGTATTCAATGAGGTAAAAATTTATAGAGATCGTGAGACTGATGCCGATTTTGCTATGATTAAAGATAACTATAACGCTCGTGTTTATAGCCCAATCGGACAGACCGTTTCTACACTCGCTACCATTAATGACTATACTGGTGAAGCTGTACGTGAAGGTAGTAACGTAGCATATAAAAAGAATATGGAAACATTTACTTATCCAGCTTTGATGCCAGAAGGAACTAAAATGGTTCCACGTGTAATTAAGATTAGTATTGGTGATATTTGGACAACTAATACTATTAAGGCTGATGCCGGTTCACTTGCTGTTGGAGATCGTTTAAAGATTGGTACTGATGGTTATTTAACCGAGGATACTGAATCTTCTGCTAAGGGTGGAGATTTAGATCCTATCTTTACAGTAGTAAAAGTATACACCATGCCCGATCTTCAACCCGGTGTAAAAGTACAGCGTGTAGGTTAATTGGAAGGAGTGAAGAAGAATGTTAGATAAAGCTAATTTACTTAGTTTAATGAAGACTGTCGCCAATGCAAATCCTTCTGGTACCTATAGCTATCAAGGAGAATCCTTTAGCTACGACGCTTTGAACACCACTTTGCGCAATGAGTTAAATGAGCTTGTTGGCACAGATGAACTTTATAGAGAAAATAAACATACTCTATTCTCTTTAATTGAGCAAACTATGGATGAAGTTGTTCCTAATCGTTTACTCAATTCTTATGGCAATTTTGCCGAGATTAGAACTTTCGGACAGGGAGATAAACCTGTATTTACTCGTAGAACTGGACTTACCCGTGCTAAGCAATTCATCACTCGTGTGGGACTTGCTGGCGTATACGAGACCTTTAAGCTCGGTTCTGAGAGCTTCGAAGTTGGTACAAGTGCTATCGGCGGAGCTGCTCGTATCGGATTCGAGGAGTTCCTCGACGGAAGAGTAAACTTCGCAGAACTTACTCAGATTGTAACTGAGGGTATGCAAGAGCTTATTTATAGAGAGATTGCTCAAGCTCTTATGGGTTCTATTAATCAGCTTCCCGCGGCAAACCGTTGTGCCGTTGCTGGTTTTGATGAAGCTACTATGGATTATCTTGTAAATACTGCTAGTGCTTATGGTCAGCCCACTATTTACTGTACTCGTGAGTTTGCAGTAAAGATGATTCCAGACAACGAGGCTTGGATTTCTGATAACATGAGAGATCAGTATTGGGGAACTGGATACCTTGCTAACTACAAGGGAACTAGAGTGGTAATTCTACCTCAAACCCTTGAGGATGAGACTAACTCTAGAAAGATGATTGACCCTGGTTATGCTTGGGTTATCCCCGGTGGAGCAGATACTCGTCCTGTTAAAGTTGCTTTTGAGGGTACTACTCACGTGCGCGAGCGCGATGATAACGACGACTGGTCTCGTGATATTCAGGTTTACCGCAAGGTCGGAGTTGGCGTAATGATGGCAAATAACATTTTCTCTTACGTTGATACTGAACTTCAAGGTGAGCTTGATAATACTAACCCAAATCCAAATAATGGTTAATTAAAAGGGGATAGGGAAATATCCCTATCCCCTTTATTTATTGAGAAAAAGGAGATATAATATGAAAGATAAGTGTATTGTTTATAATAAAAGTGCGGGCCGCGCGGTATATAAACTGCCTGAGCTTGGTGTACGTCGTATGTTCTATCCAGGTGAGCATAAAGAGATTAGTGTATCTGAGCTTGAAAAGTTGGTTCAAACACCCGGAGGCCGCAAGCTGATTTATAATTATCTATTAATTGATGATAAAGAAATTATTGAATATCTTATTAATGGGAAAGTTGAACCAGAATATTGGTTAAAAGAGAAAGATATTGATTCGTGGATGCAGTCATGCTCTTTGGATGAATTCAAGGATGCTCTTGATTTTGCCCCTGATGGGACAAAAGATTTGATTAAGGCTCACGCGGTTTCTCTTCCTTTGAATGATATTTCAAAGCGAGATGCGATAGAAAAACAATTAGGTTTTAACGTTACTAAAGCGTTGGAATTAACCGCGGACGAAGGAAAAAATTCTAAAAATGAGGTTAAGCCTGTTAGAAGAGCATCGGTTGCAAGTGATGATACTCCAAAGCGTAGAGTAACTATATCCGAGTAAGATAAGGGAGGTTATAGCCATGGATAATAAGTATCCAATTTAGGGCGATCCTACCCTTTTTGAAGAAGTGTACGATAGATTTTTTGGTAAAATTACTGATGATATGTATATGGAATGGACTAAGGAAGATACCGAGAAAGATTTGTATAATATTTTAATGGATGCGCTCCCAGGGTTTGAATTTCCTAGATTTCCATTATATAGTTTTACCAATGTTGAGATAGCTAGTGAAGAGACTGGGACGGTTGCTGTTCCAGCCTTTTCCGCACATTTAACAACTGAAGAAATAAACATTCTTGCATTATTGATGTATAATACTTGGTTATAGCGTTAGGTAGCATCAATAGAGTAGACGAGAATGAAATATTCTGGTACAGATTTTAAAATGACTTCTTAGGCTAATCATTTAGCAAAATTGATAGAGCTAAAGAAGGAAGCTGAGCGTCAAAGCCACCATATGCAACGTCTTTATAAAAGAAGAAAACTAATTGATAATGAAGGGTCTTATAAGTCGAATTGGTCTACTCTTAGAGAAACGAGTGTTTTTGATGGATAAATATGAAATTGATTTTCCATTAGATACTAGAGAGCAAGACTTAAAGAGGCTAATCAATTAGTTATGGAAGTTAATACCAATGAAGGAAAACGATGAAGACTGGATAAATCATTTAAATACTATGATAGAGGAAATTAGTGGTTTGGTTAGGATATATAAAGATAAAGTCGAAGGTCTTATCTTATTATCTAAATTAGAAGGTTTAACTTCAAGTGTATGTAAAGAAGATTTTATGATTTATCGAAAAACAGTCTTTAGATGTATAGATTTATTGGCATAGGTAATAAAAGATGACAAATCTTGAATTAATGAGGAAAAGACTTGAGTGGCAAGGCGGTATTCGGCAAGAAGATAGAATGATAAAGGATAAATGGCGCACTCTTCAAAAAGCGTTATAGTATTCTTATCAAAGTTGTTCAGTTTAGATGGTACAAAAATCATCTTAGGTATTAGATGCATCTTTAGATGCTATTGATAATGAAATGGGTATTTATCCTATATATAGAGCGCTTATTAATCCCGATAAAGTAAAACAAGATTATGATGATAAGATAATTTCAATAGATCATATGGCAAAATATGAACCGGGAGATGTCTTTGAGTGGAAAAGAACTGGGACTTATTGGATTATCTATTTAGAAGAAATAACCGAGGATGCTTACTTTAGAGGAGAAATAAGACGTTGTAGATATAAGATTAAATTTAAAGATTAGGATGGAAAATGGTGTGAAACATGGGCGGCAATTAGAGGGCCAGTTGAAACTTAGATAGAATCTATTCAGAAAAATCAAGAGAGATTAGATAAACCTAATTTAAGTTTAAATATCCTCATGCCAAGAAATGAGAAAACAATTCATGCTTTTGATAGATATAAAGAATTTCTATTTGCGGGACGGTGCTGGAAAGTCTAGGCTCCAGACGATATTAGCATGAGAAATGTTATTGAAGTCAATGCAGAAGAGGACTATATCAATAGAGATACAGACGATATTGAGAATAGTATGAAAGATGGATTAGTTTTTGAGCCTGTTGATCCTACTCCAGAAAGTGGAATATTAGGTGAAACTTTCATTAAGCCCTTAATAAAAGAGACTTATTCTGTTGAAGAACCTAATGGAACTTGGTCAATACTAGAAAAAGATTTCCCTGTAACTTTATGTCCGAATGGAAATAAAGCAGTAGATTTAGTATGGAATAAATCTACTCATGGTCAATTCACTCTAATATGGGAAAAAGAAAATATTACGCTAGAAAAAGTTATTGTGGTAGAGTCTTTGTTCTAAGGGGTGAAATTAATGAAAAAGAATACCTATGAATATCCTAAATCTAGTTTATTGGGAATTTAGAAAGACGCTTCATTGATTATGGAGAGGATACTTTCTAATTAGAATGTTTTAAAGTTATTAGCTTATAATACTAGAGATTGGAAAAGTAAACCTGCGGTTACCGGAGATATGATAAAGGAAATGATTGAAACATAGCAAATTTCTCCTGTGCCTAAAATTAAAGTAGATAGGCCAGAAAAATCATATTTGCGATTAATTTATGGTACGATGGTTAGAAATTCTACTAATCCTGAATATAGAGATAATACCTTTGGAATAGATATTATATGTCATTATGATAATTGGGATTTAGGAGATTATGATTTGCGTCCTTATAGGATAGCCGGAGAGATAGATTCAATGTTGGATAAAACTCATTTAACTGGGATAGGAGAACTTGAATTTGTATCCGCTGTTCCGTATATTTATGATGAAGAGTTTGCCGGTTTGTCTCTTACCTATCTTGCAATTCGTGGTAATGAGGATAAGGTAAATCCACTTGTCTGATTATAGATTAGCTTTAATGGCTGGGATTGATATTCCCATTCCTGAATTACAACTTATTATTCATGTTCCCACCATTAAAGAAATAGCTCTTATAGGCGAGACAAAATTTTTTATGGCAGTTCAATATCTTTGTTTAGACAAAGAATCATTAATATAGGACGAAATTCTTTCATCATCCTTAACTAATTTTCAAGTATTGATGAAGGTGTTAGAACAATCTTAGGATAAGGATAAGAAAGATGCAATTATCATGCTTCTTACGTTATTATTTCCTGACTATATACCACTATTTACGAGAAATTCTATTATTTTAACAAAATAGAATGAAAAGCAACCTATTTTGATAGATGATAATAACTTTGATATTTTCCAAGATACATTAAAAGAGGTCTTATGTGTAAATAGCATATTTCAAGGTAATAATGTTATCTATAATCCTGCGAATGATAGAGCAAAAGAAATAGCAGAGAAGTTAATGCGGGGACGTCGTAAAGTAGCGGAAATAAAGAATAAGGGAAATAATGAAAGTGTTTTAACACGTTATGTATCTATCCTAACAGTTGGATCTTAGACAATGAGCTTGGAGGATTGCCTTAATCTCAATATGTTTTAGATATTTGACTTGATGGAAAGATATAATGCATTTATTGAATGGGATGTTGATCTGCGGATTCGTCTTGCAGGCGGCAAACCGGATAAACCAGTTGAATCATGGATGCGAGATATACATCCTAAAAATTAAGGAGGAATTAGCTCATGCGTTTTGGTATTCGTGAGATTTGCGATGTAGTGCTTCGTGCGAAGAGTTATCAAACCCTTGGTAATCGTAAGTTCTACAAAAATGAACCAGTTTTATATTTCGACACTTTAAGAACCTCTACTCTTGAGGGTGCTGCAACAACAGTATATGCGCAGGGCGGACGTGGATATTCTAGATTGATTGCTTGGGAAGGTGAGCGTACTCTAACCTTTACAATGGAAGATGCTCTACTTTCTCCAGAAAGCTTCTCTATTCTTTCTGGTGCTGGCCTACTTAATGCAACAAAAGAAGCTCCTATCTATGTTCACCAGACTTCTCAGATTGAAGTTGAGACTGCCAATACTATTATTGTTCCAGACAAGGCTTGCTGGAATGGATTTACTGACCATGATAATGAAATGTATCACCGTTCTGCCGACATCTTTGTGATGGTGTTAGGCGATGATGGTCAAGTTAATGCCGAGCCTTGTATTCCTGTTTCTGTAAGTTACACAGAAGATGGCAAAACAACTTTAACTTGTTATTCTCATGCGGGTGTACTTCCTGCGGGAACCATTGTTTTAGTTGACTACTATGTAAAACGTACCGGTGGAGCACAAATGATTGAAATTACTGCTGATAAGTTTGGTGGTAACTATTATCTTGAGGCTTCAACTCTATTCCGTCGTGAGAGCGATGGCGTGGATATGCCTGCTGAATTTATCATTCCTAACTGTAAAGTTCAGAGTAACTTCACATTCAGCATGGCAGCTAACGGAGATCCTTCTACCTTCACCTTTACAATGGATGCTTTCCCTGATTACACCAAGTTCGACCAAACCCATAAGGTATTGGCTGCAATTCAAGTAATTACTGATGAAAGCGGCGAGACCGAGGAAACTCGTGAGCCATGTTCTGAGAATGTAGGCACTTATGAGAGCGAAGCTGCTGATGTGACTGTAAGTTTCGTATCTAATAGTGCTACAGCCGCAGAGCTTGATGTTACCGGTAATGTAACAGGAAAAGCTTATGATACTGAGGCCTATAGCGATACTATCGCAGAAGCTGCTCAGATCAGCCTACAAATTCCAGTAGAGAGCGATAGCACCCAATATAATGTGGTAACTACAAACCCAGCTTATGAGAAATACTTCTCTACAGACCCAAGAATTGAAGGTAATACAAAGACTCAAACCGTTAGTGGCGAAGAGTTGGCTCAAGGATTGCTTGTAATTCTTACCAGCGAAGATCAGGCAACTCCTATTACCGCAAAGATTAATAAGATTAATGGTGATTTTGAAAAGAGTTATACCATTAACAACAAACTTAGCTTTGCTACATCTACCGCAGCAAAAGCTAAGACTAGCATTCGCAATAAGTTAGTCTCTGTCACCGAGGATGACGGAATTTAATCTAAAGGGAGGACTTAATGTCCTCCCTTTTTCTTTTTATAAGGAGTAATTGGAGTTATGGATATTGATATTTATGATTATGTTTAGCGTTGGTCTATTAACTATATTGTATATCATAGTAGTCATTTGAGAGAATATGGCGATGTAGAATCAGCGAATACCTTATTTAGCGCATAGTATCAATAGGCAGTAAATAAAGCATAGACTGCGGGAATTGAGGCTTAGATTTCCTCAATTCAAGAATAGATGCAGCTAAAGGCGCCTTCCGCGGCAAGTGGATTAAAGATTCTAAGTGATCTAGAGATAGGAACCCTATTAGACTCTACTCTTGATTAGATTGCCGCCGGTATTAATGAGGGTATTGAATTAGCTGGTGGATAGGTAGATTTTGAAAACTATAATACTATATTGCAATAGGTTGGAAGCTTTAATAACTTGTTATCAACTGGTACACCGGAAATATAGAGAGTGAATGATTTCTTTAGGTTACTTATATCAGCTTTAACGAAAGCGAATATGATAAATGTTAATGTTCTTGATGCTTTAACATAGATTGGAAGATAGCTAATAGGAACTAGCTTTTAGATAGATTAGGCATAGCAAAGTTATGTTATGGCTGTTGGCAAAGGAGATATAAATATCGCAAAAGATGTAATAGATTCTTTAAACAGGGCTGTTACTCGTTTAAGTGAATAGGGATCAGTAAACTCTCGTTCTTTTGCTAATACTATTGCTTATATATTTAGAAGGGTTATTGGAAATTAGATTAGTTAGGCGATAGTTGCAGAGGGTATATCAATAGGAGTTAATACCGCGGATAGTATATTAGATAAGGTAATCGCGCAATCTGGTGGAAAATTGCGATGGGTTGATAAAGGATAGAATAATGTCTCTAAGTCTAAAGGTACTACAAATATATTTAATAATGATACCTTTAGTTTGCAAGTAACCAAGGGCAATCAGACTTTTAATATAGAGATAGGGACAAATGTAAATGCAAGATGGCAAAATAAGAAAATGTCTTAGAATAAAATTTCTGCTTCTTCAAGTATGAATGTTGGAGAATATTTTTCTGGTTAGCCAGAGAAGTATCTTGCTTATAATATGATTGCTCATAGATATACTGGAGCTGATTTTGAAGAATCGTTTAATAATATACGGGCTTCTGTTGCAGCGTCCTTCTTTAATTAGTGGATTCAGTCTAGTGAGTTTAGTTCATAGAAGGGTCATTTAGGATAGTTTATTATAGTTAATGGTAGAGTATTTTCAATCTAGCGAATTATTAATAATATCTGTGATGATATTGTTAGAAATAGTGCTCATGAAGTGGTTTCTATTGGTGGAGAAGGCGCTCTGGGTAATAAGTGGTATGGCAATTCTGGAGCAAACATATTAGATGCAATCACCCGTAGTAATATAGTCAATGGAGTTATAAATAAATTAACTATTGCAGCAACTTTAAATAATAATATACTATCTAAATACGCATATTAAACTTGACAATAGTTAATTTTTCTAGTATAATAAAAATATAAATGAGATAAAGGAGATTTTACAATGACTTTTAAAGATTTGGGGCTTGAGCCTAAAGTTAAATATACAGAAGTAAAGGTTGGAGCAGATAAGATTTTGTCTGTGGCTAATTATCTTCCTATTGCTGATAAAACAAATCTTATTATGTTTGTCACTGATTTATCAATAGATGAGGCAACTGGCTGTTTTAGTCCAGTTAGAGTGGAGACCTATTTTGCTATTGCTATATGTAGATGGTATGGCGGAATTACTTTTGAGCCAGAAGATGTGCATGAAAATATCGCAAAAACCTATGACACTCTTGAGACAAACGGTGTAATTGATGCAATTCGTGATATTATTCCGGTGGAGGAACTATCTTTTATTGAGGATTTAGTTAAGGATACTATAAGCGATATTTCAAGATATAATAGCTCTGCGGCCGGCATTATTCAGATGATGAATAAAAATGCTTCTGGTCTTGATACATATATTACTGATATGCTAGAAAAGATTAAGAATGGTGAAAATCTTGAAACACTATCAGTAATTAAAGATGTGGTTGGAAAAGATTAATAAATCTAATAAAATTTACAAATTAGATAGAGAATTAAAAGGCTCTTGAGAAGATATAATTCTCAAGAGCCTTATTTGTTTTATCGTAGAGATAAAGGAGGAAAAGGACTGTGGCTAATAAAAGATTAAACTATTAGATTGGGTTTACCGCTGATACTACTGAACTTTATAGAGCAGTAAATGATGCCGTTAAAGCATTAAATAGTATTGGTTCAGGCCAAAAATCTTTTTTAGGTTTAGATAGTGCTACTCAATAGGCAAGAGAACTTTAGACAATTTTAACCTCTGCTTTTAATGAAAATACTGGGAAATTAGATCTAACTACATTTGCTAAAAGTTTAGAGAGAAGTGGAAAAAGTTTAAATGACTATGGACGTAGCTTAACAAGTATTGGTCCAGCAGGATAGGAAGCTTTTTCATAGGTAGTTAAAGCTATATCTTCTGCTGAACTTCCATTAGTAAGAACGAGTAAATTATTCGATCAGCTATGGATAACAATGAAAAATACTGTTCGTTGGCAAGTTACCTCAACTGCTTTAAATAGTTTTGTTGGTACTCTTGAAACCGCCTATGGTTATGCAAAAGATTTAAATGAATCTTTAACAAACATTCGTATAGTTACTGAAAATTCTGCGGAAGATATGGCTCTATTCGCGGAATAGGCAAATAAAGCTGCTAAAGCATTAAGTACAACTACTGTAGACTATACTGATGCAGCTCTAATTTATTATCAATAGGGTCTTACTGAGTAGGAAGTTTTAGATAGAACTGAAACTACTATAAAAATGGCGAACGCCGCAGGTGTTAGTGCTTAGACTGCATCTGATCAGTTAACTGCGGTATGGAATAACTTTTATGATGGAAGTAAAAGTCTTGAGTATTATGCAGATGTCATGGTTCGCTTAGGTGCGGATACTGCATCAAGCTCTGATGAAATTTCAGAAGGTATCTAGCAGTTCGCCGCAGTTGCAGAGACAGTAGGTTTGAGTTATGAGTATGCAGCATCTGCATTAGCAACTGTTACTGCTACAACTCGTGAATCTGCGAATACTGTAGGTACTGCATTTAGAACATTATTTGCACGTATTCAGGGCTTAAATCTTGGCGAAACACTTGATGATGGAACTACTTTAAATAAATACTCTTAGGCTCTTGATAAAGTTGGAATTAACATCTTTGATGTTAATGGAGAAATTAAAACCATGGATACTCTATTAGATGAAATGGGAGAGAAATGGGAAACTTTATCTAATGATCAATAGATTGCATTAGCATAGACTGTAGCTGGAGTACGTCAATATACCCGCCTTATTGCTCTCATGGATAACTGGGATTTCTTCTAGGAAAATCTAGAGAGTGCGTATGGCGCTAGTGGTTCTTTACAGGAGCAGGCTGATATTTATGCTGAATCTTGGGAAGCAGCTAGAGATAGAGTAAGAGCATCTGCGGAAGATATTTATGATAGTATTATAAATCCTGAATTATTTATAAGTGCTGATAACATAGCTTCTCCATTCTTATCTGGAATTGCAGATATTGTTGATGGAATGGGTGGATTAAATGGTATTTTATTAACCACTGGTACATTAATCACTTCAGTTTATGGGGATAAGATTGCCAATTCAATGAGAAATATGGCAACAAATATTAGTATTATTACTGGAGTAGAAGCTGAACGAGCTAGAGTATTATAGTCTAATGCTGTTGATATATTGAAAAATTTAGAATCTACTTATGCCGCAGGCGACGCAGAAGCATATAGATTAAATATTATGTATCGTTAGGCAGAAGTGTAGGGGGCTATTAATTCAAAATATGATTCGATGACTATTGAGCAGAGGAAATAGTTATAGTCACAATAGCAGTAGTTAGATATACTTAGAGATGAAAATTTAATTATTGCTGACACTATAGGAAAACTATAGCAATCAGCTACGGAAAAATTTGGTTCAATTTTCATTAATATCCCTCAAGGCTCAGAAGGTTGGCAGGATCAGTTAAAAGCAGAAATAGATTAGTGGAACAAAAAAGCTAAAAAGACATATCGGATCAATTTAGAAATTAATCCTGACACAACTGTTGAAACTGTTTTTAGTAATATTTCTAAATAGCTTGATTCATTAGCAAAAAAACATGCTAGTTTACGACTTATTTCTAATTAGTTTTAGAATTTAGACGCTACAAGTGAGAAGTATGAATAGAATTTAAAAGAATTAATTGCTACCTACTCTAATTTAGATACTTCAAATAAGACGGTCTAGGAGATGGAGTCTTATTTAAAACGTCTTGGAACCCAAGCAGATAATACAGAAAGTCAAATTAAAGAATTGGGTAATGTCCTTTCTTAGCTTGGAGTAAATAAAAATAATATAAATTCTTATATTGATACTTTGATGAATTTGCATTTATAGCTGCAAAGAGGAGAAATTACTTAGGAAGCATATAACAATGCTGTTTAGCGAGTTGTAACTAATATTAATAACCTTAATTCTTCTTCTAAAGATTGGGCTAGTGGAATAGTATAGGCTGGAAATGCTATATCATCTCTTTTAATGGCGGTTAATGGCATCAATAGTATTGGTAGGGTTTTTTCCGATGAGGATATGACCTCTGGAGAAAGATTTATTACAATTCTAACTGGATTAAGTATGATTATTCCATCTGTTACTTCCGCTATGAAATTCCTTAATCAAGAAAAAGCGATTTCTGTAGCGGTTACAGGAACAGAAGTTACTGTAACTGGAAGTAGTATAGCTGCAAATTTAGCTAGAACCGCTGCAAATAAAATTTTAGCAGTTTCTGAGGGAGAAGTGGCTACTGCGACTTAGGTAAGTAATGCAGCTATGGCAGCAAGATTGATTATGTTAGCTCCATATGTAGCACTTATTGCAGCATTAGTAGGTGGAATCTACTTAGCAGTAAAAGCATACAATGCTGACGCGGACGCTGCGAAGCGAGCTGCCGAAGCTGCGGAAGAGACGCAACAGGCTGTAGAAGATGCTACTTCAGCGTATGAGGAATTAAAATAGACTATTTCGGATTATAGCGAAGCCCTTGATAACATTAATGAGCTAGAAAAAGGAACAGAAGAATTTGCAGAATAGATAGAAGACGCTAACAAAAAAGCTAAAGAATTAATTGAAACATATAAATTGTTTGGGCAATATAGTTATGGTTCAAACGGATAGATAGTATTTGATGAAGGAGTACTAGAGAATCTTTAGGAGCAATAGGCTAGTAATCTTAGTTCATTAGAAAGCGCTAATTATTAGACATAGATAACTGCGTCTAATGCAAATTTGAAAGCTTTGGCTACTAGTACGATTAGAGAAACTGGACTAACCTATGGTTACTCTTATCAAGATCGTTCTGGAAACGAGTAGGAGATGCAGCGTCTCATTTCTCATGATATGTTAGATGAATTAGCTAATAATTATTATGAGTTAATGAGCGAGGCTTCTGACGGATTTGTAACTCTTGAGAGTGGAATTTAGCTTTCTGTCGACGCAGTTGCAGATGCGAAGGATGCATTAGAGGAATATGCCGATGCCGCAAAATCGGCGGCAGAAGAAACAGAATACTTTGCTAGCTAGATTTTAACTAATTATGTTGGACAAAATTATGAAGGTACAATAGATAGCAATGAAGATTTAATTCGATAGGCTGCAAGTAATCAAGTAGGTAATACTCAACTTTCTTCTGGAAAAACTGTAGATGAAGCATTGGCAGAAATTAATGCTGCAAATGCCAATAATGCTATTATTAAAGATTTGCTAAGAGAACTATATAATACGGATTATATGTTCTTAACCGATGAAAGATTGGGTAAGGAATACGCGGAAAAAGTTCTTGGATGGGATACTGCCTCTATTGGTTATTCTGGAGGATGGGGAAAAGGAACTCTTTCAAATGCCGCTACTGGCGAATCTGTAGAAATGACAGACTAGGCTATGCGCATTGCTTTATAGAATCTACTTATGTAGGAGAAAATTTTAAAGCAGTATGCAGACGAAATAGAAAATAATGCTGAAGGAGCTATTGATATAGATTCTTACATTTAGGAGTTAAATGAAGATATTAATAATATCAATACTCAATTTGGAGAGGAATTTGGTACAGCATATGCTCAAGCCTTAGCAAATGAAGGAGATATAGATTTTGTTAATTTATTAGAACAATCTTTTTCTCCTGAATAGGTAGAAGAGCTAAAAACTAAGGTTAGTTCTGGATTGTTAGATATTCCTTAGGAGTTTCTTGATGCTTTAACTTCTTCAATAGAAGATTATGACGCCAGTAATTATTGGGCTAATTAGCTTGAGACAAGTAAGAAAAATGCGGCAGAAATTGGTAGTATCCTTTCTTCTTACCAAAATGAAGAGGAATTAGATGAGGATTAGCTAGCCCTCTTAGATGAATTGATGGCTAAATATGAAGATTTATCTAATTTACAAGCCACAAATTAGCATGACTATCTTGAAAGATTAAGAGAGATACAAGAACAAGAAGAAAAAACGTATCTTACTGGATTAGAGGATTCTGCTAATTAGCAAAGAGAGGATATTTAGCAATTAGAATCAGAAATAGCAAGATTAGAAGATGCTGGATATGCTCCACTAGATTTAATAGAGGAATTACAATAGAAATTATAGAAGCTTGCAGACACAGAGTATAAAATTTAGATTGCTCTCGATACGGATTTAGCTTCTGATATTGATTAGGCATTCGGGTTAGCCAATGAAATAGAATAGCTTAAAGGATATTTGGAAGATGGCCTTGAAATAACATATGATAGAGCCTAGGAAATAATAGCGGCTGGCTATGGCGCTATGCTTACTAATGCAAGAGAAACGGCAGATAGTACTATTGAGTTAAATAGAGAAGTTGTTAATAATTTTATTGATGGTAAATAGTAGGAAATAGAAGCTGATAGATTAGCAAGAATAAAGTAGTTAGAAACTGAGAGAGAAGCATTAGTCGCTAAGCGAGATTCTCTTTATGCTGGATTAGAAGCTTTAAAATCTGGGCTTAAAGCAGAGGATGCGGCCTCTAAAGCTGCGGCACTTGCACAAGCAGCTATTTATAAAGCTGATGCCGATTCAAAAGAAATTACAGCTGAAAAAAAGGCTGACGCAGAAGATTTAGCCAATGAAGAAATTGCTAATGATGCCGCCGCTTTAGTCGATGCTTTGGGAATAATGCATGAAACTGATGCAGAAAATTCTCAATAGGCGTATGATGATATTGAAACTGCGGCGAATCAAAGTGGAGCATCATAGGTTAGCGTTTGGAATTAGGTTTAGTTAGCAGCAGTTAAAGCATCGTAGGCAATAAAAGCTGCTTATAGCGGGCAGGAAGGTACTTATGATCCCGTGCTATTTGAAGGACAGGATAATGTCTCCGTGGGGGCGACCAGTTCACAAACTGCTGATAATACATATGTATTTTCTAAAGCAGATGTTTAGACATTAACTGATGAAATCCTTAATGCCGCTTAGAATAATATCGAAGTATTAAATAGCGCTACAGAGCAAGCTATTGATGAAATATAGTTAGAATTGAATTCTGTTAATGCTTAGATCGGTTCTGTAGATGCTGGAATTGCGGCACTAAAAAGCGCTAATTTATCTTTAGATAAAACATAGGCTAACTTAGGTAGTGGTTCTGGCGGAGATAACGAAGGTACAAAATATGATGCCGAGGATGAAAAAACTCTTGAAGATATAGAAGATAGATACCATGAAATAACTCGTGAGATTGAGAATTAGAATGATTTATTGGATGATATTGGTAATAATATAGATAGAGCATATGGAGCGAAGAAATTATAGGCTTATTAGAAAGAGCTTCAAGAGTTAGAAAAACAGCAAGCTAATTATAATAAGATGCTTGATGAGGCTGAGACTTATCTTGAGAAAGATAGATCAGAACTTCAAGGATTATTTAACAATTCTCTTATTTTTGATGAAAATGGAGAAATTGAAGGTTATCAAGACGTTCTTCAATCTATTATTGATGATTACAATAATAACTTCTTAACCGATTATAATGCTTTCTTATTGATGTTTAGTAGTCTTACTAAAGATGAATAGGAAGCTAGATAGGCAGAATATGATAGTTGGCAATTACAAAAAGAAGTTGCTGATGAATTATTCTAGGCTCGTTAGGACGCTTTAGCTCAATATGAAGAAACTCTTGACAAGATTCAAGATGTAAAAGATGAGCAAGAAGAGCTAGAAAGAAATATTGCAGATAATAGATTAAATTAGATTGAATATAAACTTGAAGTTGCAATAGATATAAAAGATGCTAAAGATGCGGTTAATGAGCTAACAAGACAAATAGCAGAATCTTTTGGTGATGAACTAACTCATGGAATGGAAGTCGCTCGTATTGATGAAAACAGTATGAATGAGAATAAGGAAATCATCAAGAGCTATGAAGAAGCCCTTAAAAGTTATCAGGAAGAATTAGCTAATGCCACAGATGCGACTAATATTGATGAGATTGTAAGCAAGTTATCTGACTTGCAAGGTAAAATGATTTCTACTGCGGAAGCTTTGCTTGATTGGGTAGAAGGTCTTGAAGAAATGCTACCAGATGCATTAGATGCCGCGTCAGAAAGATTTGCAGCTTTTACTGATTAGCTTGACCATAATGAATCCGTTCTAGGACTTATCAAAGAACTATATGCTCTTTAGGGAGTTACATATAAGACTGAGGAAGGATTTGAGTAGCTTCAGGAAGTAAGCGAAGAAACTATGAAGGCTCAGGTCGCCAATGCGCAGCTAAATAAACAATGGTACGATGGAATCCGTCAAGAACTATTGGAAGCTCAAGCTGCACTAGACGCATTAGGCGGAGATGAAACGGATCCTGCATATGATGGTCTAAAAGCTAATAGAGATGCTCTACTAGAAGAATATAATGAAGCACAAGAGGCTATGTTAAGTTCTGCGCAAGCCGCTATGGAAACTGCCTAGGAGATGTATACTCAAGCTATTGAGAGAGCAGTATATGAATTTGGATAGGCTGTTTCTGGCGGAGTAGGATTAGATCTACTACAAGACAAGTTTGATCATTATATCGAGCAAGAGGATAGATATTTAGATAAAGTAAATGAAGCGTATGAGGTATCTTCTTGGTATAATAAACTACAACAGGATATTGATAAGGCTACTAACTCTAAGATGAAAGATTAGTTAAAATAGCTACAAGAGGAAATTGATATACGTAGAGAGAACAATACCTTATCTGAATACGATTTAGAAATTCTCGAAGCTAAGTATAATGTTCTTTAGGCTTAGATGGCACTTGAAGATGCTCAAAATGCGAAAAATCAACTTAGACTAGTGAGAGATAGTCAAGGTAACTGGAATTATCAATACACCGCAGATGCGAGCCAGATAGCTGACGCAGAATAGAATTTGCTTGATGCGGAGAATGAGTGGTATAATATAGCAAAGCAGTAGGTAGAGGATGTTACAGGAGAGATTATTTCTACTTGGCAAGAATGTCAAGATAAGATAAAAGAAATCTATTCTGATATGACCTTGACTGATGAAGAAAGATCTGCCCGCGCGCAAGAAATCTATTCTTATTATACGCAGAAGGTTAAGGACCTAGAGAACGAAAAATAGATCGCTATTTAGGATATGACCGAAGCCGGCAATAAAGCTTTAATTGATATGGCTATTGTTGCGGGAGACGAGGTAAGTGACCTAACTGGAATTACAAGTCAAGAAATTCAAGATATTATAGCTAACTCTGGCTCTAGCATTATTGATTTGTTACTATCAGATAACGAGTAGATTCAAGATATAGTAGGAAGTAATACAAAACTTATTGACCTATTTGATAATGTATTTGCGAAAGACTTAGCCAATATGACCGCTAATGCTGGTAACTTTGAAGAGTTTTTATCTAATGCAATGGATGAAGCTAGCGGAGCGATGGAAGATTATCAAACTACTGTTTCTGGAGTAGCCGATTAGACTGGAACAAGTCTCGATGATTTAAAAGATTATATCGACGATGTTTCAACTTCTACTGATTTGTGCTCTGAGGCTGGATCAAATGCCGTTACTTAGATGTTAGAATAGATAAGCACTATTCAAGATTTAAGTCAAGAGTATTTAGATATGGCCGATTCAGTCAGAGAATATATAAGAGCGCTTGAAGAAGCCGCTAGAGCTGCTGGTAGCGCAATAGAAAGTGCAGGAAGTATAGATAAAGATGACTTACCTTCTTCTGATTCAAGTCAATCTTCTGATACTGATAAAGGTAACTCAGGTAATAGTGGTAGTGGGTCTTCTAGCAGTGGAACCGGAGGGGGTAATGGAATCCCCGAAGTAGGAGACGAAGTTACTTATATTGGCGGAACTTATTATCATGACTCTTATGGTACTGATCCTGCTGGTAGACGTGGTCCAGGTAAAAAGGTTAGAATAACAAATATAGCTAAGGGTAGACCATATCCAATCCATGTGCAGTCTAATAATTCTGCCTATGGATGGCTAAAAGAAAGTTAGATAAGTGGTTTCGATACTGGAGGATATACCGGAGAATTTGATAATGCTAAATTAGCTTTCTTGCATGAAAAAGAGCTAGTTTTAAATCAAGAGGATACGAAAAATATCTTGGCGGCGGTCTCTGCTATGAGAGCCTTTGGACCTAGTTTTATAGCCTCTATTGAGAAAACTCTTGATGGAAATGCATTATCTATTTCTAGTATTATGGCATCTAGATTGGGAACTAATACCTAGATTGCGCCGACAGATAATGTGGTTTAGCCAAATATAAATATTGAACGAGTTGAATTCCCCAATGCGACATCTTCTGATGAAATTCAAGATGCTATTCGTAGTTTGGCGGATGATGCTACTCAATGGGCGAATAGAAGAAAAGAATAATAGGGGAGAAAATCTCCCCTATTATTCCCTATGAGTAAAAGGAGGAAGAATATGAATACAGCTTCTGAATCTATCTTTTAGACAATAGATATTCTTGTTGATAAAGCACTATCAAAATTAACTTATGATAAAACTGTTTCAGCAGAGATTAATAGTATAGTTAATTTGGATACTGGAGAATATAAAGTTAAATATTCTGGTAATATAGTATCTGCTTTTTCCGATGATGTAAAGAAACAATATAAAGTGGGAGATACCGTATACGTTACCATACCTCAAGACGATTTGTCAGCAAGGAAAAGAATAGTATGTAAAACAAGTGAATAGTCGCTATCATATGGAGAGATGTTGTCCCTATCCAATTCAATAATAGAGAAAAGTCCAACCTTTGATACTATGTATGAATATGATAAGAGTGCGGAAAGGGGCGTTGTAGCTGGAGCACCTGCCGATAGTGATCTAAGTCAATAGATTATTTATGATGGTGCTGAAGAGGGTTATCATGGATTATTCCAACAATACGCAAACAATAATGAACTTATTAGAATCAAGGCTTCTTTCTTGACCACCTTCCACTGTGAGCATACAAAAGGAAATTATGGTTTAGATATATAGTTTTTCACAAAAAGTGGAGATATAGTTTCTTACAAACTAGATCTAAGCTCTTTTAATGGAGATCCATATCGCTTTTAGGTCTATAGCCCGCAATCTGTAGTCATAAAAACTCAAAAGAATTATTTAACTGGACTTAAACAGATTAAATTATTTGAAGAAAACTTTGTCTATGATCGTTATGTAGAATCTGGTGTAGTTACAGATAAAGAGAATAGAACTGTACCTAATATTTTTGTAAAGGATATAGAGATTCAGTTTGTTGAATAGAAAGATTTAACTGATAATTTATATTACTTAGATATATCAACCCCGCGAGGAAACTCATTCACTAACGAGATCTCTTCTCTTGATTTGGTTGGTAGATTGATTTATTAGGGCGATAATATTATGGACGAAGAAACCTGTGAATGTAAATGGTTTGAGAGGGATGTAAGCGTTTTACTAGGGAGCGATTTGTATGACAAAAATGCTGGGGTAGGATGGGCTCCCGTCACAGCGTCCGAGAGCAATACGCTGACACTTAATGCTGAATAGGTTGAGTATCAAAAGTAGTATAAATTGATCGTTGTATATAATGATAGCGTGACATTAAGCGCAGAAACAACGATTTATAACTTAACAAGTGACTATAGTTTTGAGTTAGATCAAACTACGGTTGGTGAAGATATTATCATTCAAATTTAGAACAATGTAGATGATACTGTTTTAATTGGAGATTGGTATATGCTTTATCCAGATGGAAGTTATACCGCAGTAGGGTTAAAACAAAATTCTATCACTGTAACTAATTTACTGCTATATTCTTCTGTTACTTTTGTTTGCGGCGTTTATAATAAAGAGCATAGCTAGATTATTTGTGTATTAGAACATCTTGTCACAAATAGTTCTTCCGAGGAAGATGTTACAATCACTTATAATGGAGAAGATACCTTTAGATATGATGCAAACGGAGATATAACAATAGAAGATGCTGAGAAGGAAAGAACTCTTTAGGTTGTTTTAACTTGGAAAGATGGAGTTGGAACTTCTTATAAGGTTGAATGGATTGGCCCAGATGGGAAAAATATCACTAATTCAAGATATAATCCTAGTGAATCTATGATAGAAAATCTTTGGGTTGACAATAGCAATATTTTACATTATACTATTAAATAGAAGTATAAAGTTAATTTTAATAATAATACTATCTTAGTTCGTATAGTTACTATGGATGAATAGAGATACTCTTTCTAGAAAGAGATTTTATTCTTAAAAGATGGAGATTAGGGTACTAATGGTACGACCTATGTTACTGCAATTCGTCCTTTTGATGAAAATACTGGTCTAAAACTTTCTGGCCTGGTTCCTCTTATCTATAGGGATAACTCATGGCAAAATACTTTACCTTTAAGATGTTACGTATATAAAGATGGAGAGTTAATTAACGACAATGGAAACTATACATTGACCTATAAATGGACAGGGGTTAATGTTAATATTGGGGATAGCACCTTGGATGACCGCAAGATAATTAGTGGAGATAATCAACTGGTATCTACTCCCATTGGCGGTTATGTGAAAGTACAAGTTACTATTAATGATAATAAGAATAATAGAACTTATGATATTTATAGTAATTATCCTATTGATGTCGCTGTTGATTTTTCTGATCAAGAAATAGAGAGTATTGATATTAGCTCTATTCCTTCTTATATTAAATATACTGCTTCTGGAGTAAATCCCTAGTTCTATAGTAATAATATTGAATTTATTGTCAACAAAGTTGATTAGAGCAAGAATATTACTTCTATTGTAGAAGAAATATTAACAATAGAAGAATAGGATGGTCTTTACTATTTAGAACCGGCTTCTAGCTTTATTTTTGAAGATAATAGTATTGCATTGTTAAAGTGTGAATATGAGGGAAAATGTATTTATCATCCAATTATCTTGTATCTTGACACCTATGGAAATGAATTAATTAATGGGTGGGATGGTACATAGCTTGAAATTGATGAAGAAAATGGTCAGTATATTTTGGCACCATAGATAGGCGCAGGAGAAAAAGATAGCTTTAATCGTTTTACTGGTGTAGTAATGGGGAAAGATAGTGTCTAGTCTAAAATTGGTTTGTATGGATATAAAGCAGGAGTTAATACCTTTGGTCTAATGGAAGATGGTACAGCCTTCTTTGGATCCAAAACTGGTGGTGGGTAGATTATTATTGATGGTACCTCTGCCGAAATTTATGGAGGAGGAAATTCTTCTGGTGAAGGTGGAGACGCATCCAATGGAATGACTATTACACTAGCAGATCTTAAAGCTGATGGCTCTACAGAGGCTATTAAAATCGGTGGCGGTGTTTTCACAGTAAAGTATAATGGTACTGTAAATGCGGCCAATGCTGAAATTTCAGGAACTATTTATGCTTCTTCCGGCAAGATAGGTGGTACAAAAACTGGGTCTAATGGTTGGACTATTGAAACCAATAGACTGTATAGCGGTTCTGGTTCAACAAGAGTCGAATTGAATAGCCAGTCGCCTACTAATACATCTACACCTACAAATAATAATGATTTTGCTATGTGGGCTGGTAGTGCAACTGCTTCAAGCGCTAAGTTTTCTGTCTCTAAAGGTGGATTAATTACTGCTAAATAGGGAAATATTGGAGGATGGATTCTTTCTTCTAATAAACTTACTAGCGATAATTACAGAACCGGTATAGCAAGTTCAGGAACTTATCGTTTCTGGGCTGGAGCTAGTTCTAGCAGCACAGCAGATAGACCTGTTTTCTCTGGTTCTTCTTATTTTTATGTTACCAGTTCAGGTGAGATGTAGTGTAAAAATGCAACGATTAATGGCTCTATTTATGCAGACGATGGCGAAATCGGCGGGTGGACTATTAGTCCAAGTAGAATCTCTGGAGGCGGAACCACTCTATATTCAAATGGTAGGATTGTATGTGAGGATTTTGAATCTGATAACGTAGATATTAGTGGAGATATTAATGCGACTACTTTAACCTGTGATAATGGCGAAATCGGCGGGTGGACTATTAGTGAAGATGGATTAGAGAATGGTACTACAAGATTGTTTAACGGCTTAGTATAGACAGAATAGGTACAAATATATTATAATGATCATAGTCGCTGGAATACTTATCTTGGATTTTTAGGATATGTACCAGGTAGAGATGATGATGGTGTTACTGACAATATTGGTATTAGGACACTTGATTAGGGATAGAGTATTATTCTTTAGTCTGCAAGAAATATAGCTTTAAATGCTGAGGGAGCAGGTATCTGGGTAAATGCAGAAAATTTCAACATGAATGTACCAAAATCTGGATAGAAAGGTATTTATGCCTAGTTTGCATAAGGAGTGATTATATATGGGTTCTGTAACCTTACACTCTCCCTCTTATTCTAGTGTTGGATAGAGATATGCTTCAATAAGTTGTACTGCGGTAGGATGGGTATATCCAAGCGATTCTGGAACAACCACAACCGGAGATAGTAAAAATGGTTCTAGAACTACTATCTCTTATAGTAATACAGTATGGAGTTGGAGTTTTAGTGATGGAGGAACTTCTAGCTCTAAAGAACCAACTCATACCTTTACTGGTTTAACTGCGGGCAGGGCAAATACGGTAAGAGGGACGTTGAGTGCTAGATGCACAAAAACCACTACTGTAACTAGATGGTCTACCCATAGAGAAGAGGTAGGAAAAGACGAGGAAGGAAATCCAATTTATGAAGATGTAACAACAACAACTGGTCCGACTACATCTAGGACAACAGTTAGCTTGGGGTCTGCATCAGATAGTGTAACTGTATATACACAACCAACTGGTTTTTCTTTTGGGTGTAGCCCGGGAGATTATATAGCAGATTATGCTACCGCAGCTAACTGGAATGAATTAGCCGATTAGGTTGGTAAATATAAAAGTTGGCGCAATCAATCAAGTTAGTATTCTTCATATGATTATTTGAAAGTTTCAAGTGGAGATTGGATAACCGCAAGCATTTATAATTCTATGGCATCTGCCTGCGGGACTTCAAGAGTTACTGCGGATGAAACCTTGATTAGTGCAGCATTATTTGAAGCATTGGCGGATGCGGTTTCGCCATAAGAGAAAAAGGAGTTTTAATTATGAAAATGTCAAACAAGGATATTTTAGAAATAACCGAGGGATTAAGTAATATAGTTCAAGATCAATCATGCCTTCCCGCAAGTGTGTCATATTCGGTGATAAGAAATTTAAAAATTCTTTCTTCTATTGCTGAGGATATTTATAATGAGCGCAAGAAAATTATTGAAAGGTATGGAGAACAAGTAGACGATATTACTTATTCAATCCCAGAAGAGAAAAGAGACGCGGCGAATAAAGAACTAAATAACTTATTAGCTGTAAATACTAGCGTTCCATTAGCTACCTTTTCTATTGATATTTTGTAGGGATATGATATTCCTTTAAAGGTTATGAATATTCTATACTTTATGGTGGAGGCTGACGAGGAATAAAACTCGTCAGCCTTTTGGCCAATTATCTTTATTAATGATATAAGATTTTTTAAATATCTTAGATGAGAAAAAGGAGGCGTTAACTATGCCAATTAGTATTTACCCGCCTACTCTGTAGAGCACATAGCCAGCGTTTCTAGCCAGTGTGAATGTATATCAAATCTATTTTACCTTACAGTCAATTACATCTTTTAATGATATAGGACATATATAGGTAAGAATAGTGCGTTAGTCGAATAATAAAAGCATTGTTAATACAAATCAATACCCAGATGGGACAATCTATAAAGCACCCTCTGCTATTGGTTCCCTGGGCAATTAGTATTTTGTATCAATCAATAAAAATGAATTGTTCGAATCTTGGTAGCCAGGGTATTTATATAAAGTGCAGATGCGCTTTGGAATTAATCCTATGTATACCTCGGTAGATGAATTTGCAACATGGAAACAATAGCAAATAGATGAAGGAGCTTTCTCTGAATGGTCTACTGTAATGGTAATTAAAGCGATAGATACTCCGACTATTATTATAGAAAACGACGAGGCAAAGCGAGAAGATGTTATATCTACAGAACGAGTAGAAGCAACTTTAACACCGCTATTTATTGGCAGTTACAAGATTGAATCTAGTAGTAATGAATTATTGGATAAATATAAATTTGATTTATACAAAGGTTCTTCGTAGGATCTCAGTGATTTAATCGAAAGCTCTGGGTGGATCTAGCATAATGGCTCTATTAATAATACAGATACTCATAGATTTAAAACAGTATTAACTAATAGTGAAGATTATACTGTTGTGTACTCTATTATTACCGTCAATGGTTATGAGGGAGAGTCTGATTAGTATAATTTTTCTGTTAGTCGAACTTATCTAGGTGATTTAGAAGGAGTATCTATAAGAGTTGAAGATAGCGATATATATTGCAAAGAGAATGGTTGTATAAAGATTTTTTGCACAGCAAAAGATGGATTAAGTGGAAATTATGTAATAACTAGAAGTTCAGAGAAAGATAATTATTAGATATGGGAAGATTTGAAGTATCTTAAATTTTCTAATTAGGTTTTGAACGATTCACTAATCTATACCGATTTTATTATTGAAAGCGGAATTAGATACAAATACGCTATATAGCAAGAGAACTCCGCAGGATTGCGGACTTCCTAGGTATATGAAACCTCTAACCAAGGTCGTAGTGTTGATTTTGAGCACAGCTATATTTATAGAGATGGAGTATAGTTAAAACTATCACTCAATCAAACCTTATCCAGCTTTAAACATACCACTTTAAGAAGTAAATAGGATACTTTAGGAGATAAATACCCTCATTTAATTTAGAATGGTAATGCTTACTATGCAGAATTTCCTATTTCTGGTTTGATTAGTTTTTAGATGGATGAATATTAGACATTCTTCTCTCTAGATGATGATGGCCTTTATTATAATGGCAAACTTGCAATCCCAGAAGATAAGTTTACTATCAAAAATGTGGTTAGAGGAAAATGTCAAGAGAGATAGACAACTCATTCAGAAGTCTCAACTAATGAGAGTAAATTATCTATTTCAACTGATTTAACAGATGATAATGTTTTCATTGAAAGAGCTTTTAGAGAAAAGGTAGAAGAATTTTTAAATGATTTTAACTATAAATTATTTAAGTCTCCAACCGAAGGGAATATAGTTATAGGCTTGCTTAATATTTCTTTGACTCCGAATAATACGGTCGGCCGCATGCTCTATTCTTTTTCTGCTACGGCATATGAAGTATTAGAGAACACCATAGAAAATTTAAATGAAGTTAATATAATTGATATTGGTGAATTTGAGAGTTTAGCA
>OLQT01000204.1_pt1 | contig 49917 bp, 37 predicted proteins | sample 1672651 | NCBI WGS metagenome assembly OLQT01 (sample SAMEA3136709, study PRJEB25190) | human gut metagenome | biome: human gut; feature: human-associated habitat; material: faeces | place: Austria | collected 2013 | reverse complement strand
AGCCGTTGGCGGCTTTGCCGCCTTACGGATGCGGCATGCCCCTTGCGGGTACACAGAGTACATCTGCACGTTTCAAACCTTGCCTCGACAAAAAATCTCGCGCTAAATGCTTTTGCTGAATTGTGCGGTGTTGCCTTATATTCTAATCCAGCATGAAGCCCCGGCAGCCTAGGCCGGCAAAGTCGGTAAAGCCGAGCGAGCGGTAAAATGCGGCCGTCTCCGGCGTGTCGTCCGTCGTCAGCTCGATCTGCCGCACGCCGTTGAATCGCTCGAGCACGGCGCGCAGCAGGGCTGTGCCGATCCCGCGGCGCTGCCGCTCCGGCGCGACCAGAATATCCTGAATGAACACGATCGTCGCGCCGTCGCCGACTGCGCGGATCAGCCCGGCCAGCTCGCCGTCCTCCCACGCGGCCAGAACCAGCAGCGAATGGCGGAAGCCGCGCTCCAGCGCTGCCGGGTCGTCCGTGTAGGCCGTCCAGCCGACGCTGGCGTAGAGGCGCAGGACATCCTCGGCCTTGTATTCCCTGTATTCCCGAATGTCCATCTCATATTTCTCCAATCAAATAGAAAAGGCACGCCGCTGATACCTCGGTATCCGACCGGCGTGCCTTTTTTGGTGCCGCTGACCGGGGTCGAACCGGTACGCTTTTTAGGGCGAGGGATTTTAAGTCCCTTGTGTCTGCCTATTCCACCACAGCGGCATATCTGCATTCTGAAACATAGATATTTTATCATTTTGAGCCGCTCCCGTCAAGCCCCGCGTGCCGCCGGGGGGAAATTACGCGAAACAGCGGCAGAGAATGGTGGGGGTTCGTCAAACTGTCGAATAAATGTTCAGAAAAACGTCATATGATTGTTGAATTATGCTGAAATATGAGATATAATGAAGGAAAGAATAGTGAGCTTTGCGGATATTTGAAAAAAGAGAGAAAAATGTTGAATTTTTTGGGCAGAGTCCAATTTATTGGACAGCGGATGATGTATGATGAGGGCAGATGAGAGGAAGCATACCGAATGCGTTATGGAGGAAAGGAAGGAATAGCCAATGATCCATAAAACATATCAGGTCTCCATGGAGGTCGCAGGGGACACGGCGCTTTGGACGCGGCCGGACACCGGAGATTCTCCGTGCAGCTATCCGGCACCGACTTATTCCGCAGTGCGCGGTCTGTTTGAGAGTATCCTTTGGGGTCCGGCGGTCCGGATCATACCGAGAAAAGTGGAATTGTGCTCCGCGCCGCAGTACCACTCCTATGCAACGAATTACGGCGGACCGCTTCGAAAGTCCAGTCTGATCAGCAAGGATAACAACTACCAGCTGTTTGCCACGGTGCTGACCGGTGTCTGCTATCGGCTTTATGCGGATGTGATCCCCAACCCAAATAAGGAGAAGCTTCCGGACAGAGCCCGCGAATGGGACCGGCGCACGACCTCGCCGGGGCACGCCTATCAGGAAATGTTCAACCGGCGCTTGCTGCGCGGGCAATCCTATATGACGCCGTTCCTCGGATGGAGCGAATTCACGCTGTCATATTTCGGCCCGTTCCGTGAGACCACAAAGGTCTGCAAGGAGCTTCCGGATATCCACATTCCATCCATGCTGCGCAGGGTGTTTCTGACAGGACACGAATCAAATGAGCGGGCCATATATCAGGCGGTTTATGATATGGACCTCTGCATTCATCAAGGTGTTCTCGAATATCCGGTAAGAGAGGAGGAGTACCGTGATCAATGAGTTGTATGAGCTTGCGCGGGTGCTTGATGATGCACAGGTCAAAAGACAGAGTTGGCACCCCAAATATAAGCCAATCCCCAATATTCGGCAGAATGCACCCTGCGTACGTATCACGGTTTCCGGTGGAAAAATTGCGGATATTTCGTCCGTAAGTGCAGAACTGGGCAAAAGCATCCGAAAATATGGTGACAATCAGGGTACCTATCCCTGTATGAATCTTGCACCTCTGTACCGGATCACAGATGAATCCGTAAAAAGAGAGCTGGCTGACCTGAAAAAGCACCCCGAAAAGATCGATACAGCCTGCATTTGCAAAATGAAAACATGGTGCACGCAAAATAACTGGGGCGATAAGGTCCAAAAGAAGTTCAGAACTTCCATGGAACGGGCACATGAGGCGGAATTCCAGTCCGCTGCAGCCCGGTATAGACCACTTCGGTGTCTGCTTGAGGAGACGGAATATTTTGCAGACCCGACGCTTCTTCATAACGAACTGGAGCGGAAAGCATGGGAGCTGCTGCGAAGTGTGAAGGATACTGCCTTGGCGCTGACGCTGCTCTTTTATTTGGGAAAGGCAGGAGCTGATGCAGAGAGTGATTATGGCTCCCTTTCCGTTGCGTTTGATGCATTAAAACTGATCGATGATAATATCGCTGCAGTCAGTAACAGGTTTGTTCTTGAAGTAAATGAGCATTTGCTGCATGCGAATCCCCCAAGTGGTGCAGAGAAGCAGAAAAGGGAAATCGATGCTTTCGGCATCTGCTTTCAGCCGGTAGATGAGCCGATGCCCAGCGTCAAGCTGGCGGGCGGATTTGAAGTGACACTTCGGACCATGTTCAAAGGGCAGCCGTGCCAGAGCCGATATGGACGGTTTGAAGGGGAAAGCTATCCGGTCTCATCCGAGATGCGCCAACGACTGCAATCAGCGCTTGCATGGATCGGGAGTGAGAAGGAACAGGAGAATCGAACATGGATCAACACGGATAAGAATGAGATCCTTTTTGCGTATCCGTCCTCTTGGCCGGAAGTTCCGATTTCTTACACCCGGATATTCAAGAGGATGCCAGACATGAGTGTAACATTCTCTGCGCAGGCAGAGCAGTTCCTTCGGGAGCTTTTGCGCCCGAAAAAGGATGGGACAGATACTCACGCAGAATGGATAAGGATATTTATACTCAGAAAAATTGACAAAGCCCGCACAAAGATCGTCTACACCAAGCAGACCGATCCTGCCGAGCTGGAGCGGTGCTGCGAAGCATGGTCGCGGGGCTGCGGGAATCTCCCTGCATTTCCCTTTGACAAGCCGGAGGACCTGTACCCGCTGGAGGCTGCCGGTATTCTGAACGGCTTCTGGAGACGGGACGGCGATGCTGTGACGGATAAGTACAGACCGTATTCCCAATATCACGGTATAGAGCTCTTGATGGACCCGAAGCTGCCCGTTACAGCCGATCTGCTCCGCTTGACCGAGAGCGCGATGGTCATCGGACCACTTTTGAGGAAACCAAAATGCAGTAAGGAAAAGAAGAAAGAGGACATACAGAAAGAAAAGAAAATACAGGAAGCTGCAGGGAAGCAGCTGCTCCTGCTGGGACTATTTCTGGACCGAATGAGAATCAGAAAGGAAGATTATATGGAGAACTTGCCATATCTCTATGGCCAGCTGCTCAAGGCGGCTGATGAGCTGCATGAATTGTACTGCGATGTCGTGCGCGACGGACAAAAGCCGCAGGAGCTTGTGGGAAGCAGCATGTTCCGCAGCGTATCGGAGTCACCGCTCCGCATGCTGCCGGTGCTGAGCCAGAGGATCATGCCATATTATGCGTGGGCGAAAGTCTACCGCCGGAAGAGTGACAACGAAAACAAGAAGCATGCAGCTCGTGCCGGGTGGTTGTATCGGGTCTGTGAGCAGATCACAACGAGGCTTTGGAATAGTCAGACTGTGCCGTCCAGGTTCAACGATGAAGAGAAGGCGCAGCTGTTTATTGGCTATCTGGCGTCATTTTCTGAGAAAGAAATGAAATTAGAGGAGGAATCAAATCATGAATCATGAGATCAAACGTGCAACCGGACTTCTGGTCCTCGAAGCAGTCAACTCAAACCCAAATGGCGATCCGGACCGCGATGGCGAGCCCAGACAGCGTGACAACGGCCGCGGGGAGATCTCTCCGGTCTCCTTCAAGCGGAAGCTGCGTGATCTGATCGAGCAGAATGACAAGGATGAGCACGATACGCCGTTTTTCAAAGCATTGCCGGAAAAATTCAGCGGGAAAGAAAATGAAAAGCAATACCTGATCCTCGAACACCGCGGACGGAACCGAAGCCAGATCAAAGAAGAGATGAGGGAAAACTCACTGCAGAGCGGGAGACGCAAATTTGTCGAGCGATACTGGGACGCCCGTGTTTTCGGCAATACCTTCCTCGAAGAAGGGGAAGACAACTTTATCCGAACCGGCGTCGTACAATTTGGAATGGGCATTTCCCTCGCGCCGGTCGAGATCATCCGGCAGACAAATACCAATAAGGCTGGTGTGGAGAGCGGCAAGGACCGGGGCATGGCGCCGATGGCATATCGTATTGTGGACCATGGGGTATATTGCATGCCGTTTTTTGTCAATCCGAATCAAGCAGAGAAAAGCGGCTGCACGGCGGATGATATTGAACTGCTCAAGCTGCTTATCCCGCACGCCTATGAGCAGAACCGCTCTGCGATCCGGCCGGATGTCCGGATCCGTCATGCATGGTACATTGAGCACAAGAGCATTCTGGGAAGCTGCCCGGAGCATCTGCTGCTGGAGGCGCTGACCCCCGTTAAATTGGGAAACCCTGACGAGCCGTCCACATCGTGGACCGATTATCAGGATAAAACGGGACTGCCGGAGGACCTCCTTGCGCGCGTAGAAAGCTGCACGGACCTGATATTGCGGGGATGAGAACGCCGCTTGCGCACAGTGCGCGAAAGAATTATCCGCCGCAGACCTACGAAGCGCACGTCCGCGGTGTCTGCGAAAGGGCGGGAAAATACGCGGCTGAGGCAGAATGCTATTCGGTGAAAGCAAACGGTATCCTGTCAACCATCGTTCGCGACAGCGCGCTGCTCCACGATCTGGGGAAGCTGGAGGAACGGAACCAGAGCGTTCTGTGTGAGCAGAGCAGAAGGCGGAGGCATCTGCCTGTGGACCATACCGACGCCGGAAGCGCCGCCCTGCAGAAGATGGGGAGCGGCTGTGCCGCAATGCTGGTATACTCCCATCACCAGGGCCTCCCCGATCTGTCGACGGAATTTGCAGCAAGAGGATGCTCCATATTCCGAAATGGGAATGCCGAGGTGCGCGCAGAGACGGATGCTGCGCTGCCTGCATTGCTTCGGCAGCATGAAGCGCTTTTTCCCCGGAAGCCAAACAAAGAAGTGCAGGCGTATGACGGGGACCCGGCGGTGTTCCTCCGTATGGCGCTTTCCTGTCTTGCGGATGCCGACCACGGCGACACGGCCGCGGCATTCGGGCAGACTGAAAAAGCCATGCCGGAGCTGCGCCCGCAGGAACGGCTCGCTGCGCTGGACCACTATGTGTCTAAATTCGGCGAGACGGACGAACGCAGCAGCCTGCGCAGAGAGCTGTATCAGTCCTGCCGATCGGTGGAGGCTCATAGCGGCTTTTCCGTGTGCGGAAGTCCTGTTGGCTCCGGCAAGACGACGGCGGTGATGGCGCATCTTCTGGAGCAGGCCTGCAAACGGAATGCTCGCCGAATCTTTGTAGTCCTGCCCTATACCAGCATTATCCGCCAGTCTGTTGATATTTACCGGAAAGCGCTCGTGCTTCCGGGGGAGACACCGGAAGATGTTGTGGCAGAGCTGCATTCCAGAGCGGATTTTGAGGATATCGAGACACGCTATCTTACTGCGCTCTGGCGCGCGCCGATCGTTGTGACGACTGCGGTCGCATTCTTTGAGACCTTGTCTTCCCATAATCCGGCGGCCTTGCGGCGGCTGCATGAGCTGCCGGGCAGCCTGATCTTTGTCGATGAGGCACACAGTGCACTGCCGCTCCGGCTCCTTCCGCTTGCATGGCATTGGATGAATGTTCTGTCAGACGAATGGAGCTGCTATTGGGTGCTGGCTTCCGGTTCGCTGGTCCGGTATTGGGAACTCCAACCGTTATCCGGACTCTCTATGCCCCGACCGGAGATCGCGGAGCTGGTCCGACCTGACCTGCAGAGAGAATTGAGCCGGTACGAAAGTAGCCGGATCACGTTCCGGTGGCGAGAGAAGCCAATCGGGCGGAAAGAGCTGGCCGAGTGGGTGCAGGAAGCACCGGGTCCCCGGCTGCTGATCCTGAATACGGTCCAGAGTGCGGCCGTGATCGCGGCGGATATGGCTGCAGAATTTGGACAGACGCATGTGGAGCATCTGTCTACGGCTCTGACGCCGGAGGACCGCGGCAATACGATCGATCGGATCAGACGGCGGCTGGCTGATCCGGATGACGCGGATTGGACGCTTGTGGCGACCTCCTGCGTGGAGGCTGGCGTTGATTTTTCCTTCCGGACGGGATTCCGGGAAATATCCTCGCTGCTGTCGCTCCTGCAGGCTGCGGGCAGGGTCAACCGCCACGGCAGAAACACGGAAGCGGTCATGTGGAGCTTTCCGCTGCAGGATGATTCCATGCTGCCAAAAAATCCGGCGCTGGATGTCTCTGCAGCGGTGCTCAGAAGCTATTTCCAAAAGAGACTTCCAATCACACCGGAACTCAGCACGCGCTCCATGCAGGATGAGCTTGTCCGGGACGACAGCTGCATGAGCGCGATCTGTGACTTTGCAGAGCTGGAAGCGGCACAGCAGTTCAGAACCCTTGCGCAGAAATTCCGGGTAATCGATCAGAAAACGGTTCTCGCGGTTCCTGATGACTCCATGGCATCGGCTATTGCGGAAGGCAGAGCAAGCTGGCAGGAGCTGCAGCGGCATGCGGTCTCCGTTCGGAAAGAGAAGATCGTGCTGTGGCATCTGCGAGAGATCGCCGACGGCATTTATCAATGGACGCTGGGGTACGACAGCTTTTTGGGCTATATGCACGGTGTGCTCCTGACAGAATAGAACGGTTCGGCTGTTGTGGATAATATGATCTGCGATATCCGGTCATGGAGGCGGGTTCGCTCGATTCTCTGCGCGATCTGGATGCCTATCCGCCGTTTCTCTGGAAGTGAGCCTATGCTGGTTCTGATCTCTTATGATGTGAATACGCAGGATGCGGCAGGAAGGAGGCGGCTCCGCCTGATTGCAAAGCAATGCGTGAACTATGGGCAGCGCGTCCAGAATTCCGTGTTCGAGTGCATATTGGATGCTGCGCAGTGCAGGCAGCTTCAGCATAAGCTCTGTTCCCTGATGGACAAGGAGAAGGACAGCCTGCGGTTTTATTATCTGGGCAATCGCTATGAAGCCAAGGTGGAACACTTCGGCATCAATGCCGGCTATCAGCCGGAGGGGGTCCTGATGGTATAAGCGTGCGAACGGGGAGCGAGCAGCGATTCTTCGGAAGGTTCGCACCGAAATTTGTGCACGTTTGGCAGAAAAATGGCCGCATCAAAGCCAGAAAACCGCTCAATACGGCCAGGGTAAATGCACTTTTTGTGCAATATGCGATGTTTTGCACAGTTTTTTTGTGCAAGATCGCTGTCCCGCCCCGCAAGGGGCGGGTGGATTGAAATAAAACTATTAGGAGGAGCAGAACGAGAAAGCTGGTCCCGCCCCGCAAGGGGCGGGTGGATTGAAATGAAGGTTGTGGCAACAATTAACGAGGCGATCGAGGTCCCGCCCCACAAGGGGCGGGTGGATTGAAATGACCGTGAGGATGCGCGCGTCGTGACGAGCCGGAGTCCCGCCCCACAAGGGGCGGGTGGATTGAAATGCATTCGGCGTTCTGCAGCTCTGCATGGCATCGGTCCCGCCCCGCAAGGGGCGGGTGGATTGAAATAACTCTTTGCTGCAGCGGACATAGTCTTGCACAGTCCCGCCCCGCAAGGGGCGGGGGGATTGAAATAAGGATGATCCCGTCGACATAGTAGCAGTCGCTAGTCCCGCCCCGCAAGGGGCGGGTGGATTGAAATCAGTACGCCGAGGGGCATACCTACGAGGAGCCGGGTCCCGCCCCGCAAGGGGCGGGTGGATTGAAATTTGGGATCAAGCTGTCCTTGCACCGGGCCAATCGTCCCGCCCCGCAAGGGGCGGGTGGATTGAAATTTTGCTCGGTCTGCGCGGCTCCTGACCCTAGCGGTCCCGCCCCGCAAGGGGCGAGTGGATTGAAATCATTGCGCGGCGGCAAAGAATCGGGCTGCCGAGGTCCCGCCCCGCAAGGGGCGGGATCACTATCTTTTGGCAGGTTTTTTCCTGCAATGTACGGCACAGAATATCGGAGACGGCGCATTATGAGATTTGGACCGCGGCAGGGATCTGCCGCGGTCCGGAGTCTTACTTCATGCTGCGCTCGTAGGCCTCGATCATCTTCTTGACCATCTGGCCGCCGACGGAGCCGGCCTCACGGGAGGTCAGGTGACCGTTGTAGCCCTGCTTCAGGTTGACGCCGACTTCGTTGGCGGCTTCCATCTTGAACTTGTCCATGGCCTCGCGAGCTTCCGGGATATTGATCTGGTTCGTATTTTTCATTGCGTACATCTCCTTGAAATGTGATTTTGGGTACCGCAGTCATAGCATTGCCCGAAAAAGATCGAATATGCCGGAAGTCTGTCAGGGAATTTCCGGCCGTTCTTCTGAAAATTGGGCGGCGGAAAATGCTGTCAAAAGCAATTGACAAATTCCGGACGGCTCTCTATAATGAATTAAAGTGATGAACAAAGGCGCGGCTTGCGCAGTGTTTGCCGCGGCGGGCCGATACTCTGTTTCAGAGCACAAGGATACCGGCAAGACTGGCAGCGATTTCTGCTCGCTGAAAACAGGAGAGTGAATCATGAAAGCAGTACGATTAAAAACGGAATATCTGCAGGACCCTTTGGGCATTGATATTCCGCATCCGCGGCTGTTCTGGACTTGTGAGGACGGGATCACGCAGAGCGCATTCCAGATCCTTGCAGCGACGGACGGCCGTACGGTATGGGACAGCGGGAAGGTGCCCTCCGGCTCCATGCACGCGGATTATCCAAACGCGCTTGCTTCCCGGCAGCGCGTCAGCTGGCGCGTGCGGCTCTGGGATGAGAACGACGATCCCGGCGCGTGGTCGAGCGAGGCCTTTTTCGAAATGGGGCTTCTGAATGCTTCGGACTGGAGCGCCCTGTGGATCGCGGGGGACTATCCCGTCCGTAAAAAGCAGCGCTACCCGGTGGATTGCTTCCGCAAGGTGTTTTCCGCGGGACAGGTTCAAAAGGCCCGGCTGTATCTTACGGCCTGCGGCCTGTATGAGGCGCGGCTCAACGGCCGGCGCGTCGGGGACGCGCTGCTGACGCCCGGCTCCACGGACTACCGCAAGCGCATCCAGTATCAGGTCTACGATGTGACGGACCTGCTGCGGGGCGGCGAAAACGCCCTGACCGTCGAGCTGGCGGACGGCTGGTACCGCGGCTCCAACGGCGGCGCAGGGCAGACGAACACCTTCGGCACGCAGACAAAGCTGCTGGCGCAGCTGGAGCTGACGCTGGCGGACGGAACGACGCAGACCGTCTGCAGCGACGGGAGCTGGGCGTGGAGCAATGACGGCCCCATCCGCTTTGCCGACCTCAAGGACGGCGAGATCGTGGATGCAAATCGCGAGCCCTCCTATTCCGGCAGTGTCCGCGTCGTGGAGGAGCATGCGCCGCTGACAGCGTCCGACAACGTACCGGTCCTCGAGCGCGAGCGCTTTGCCCCGGTCGAACGGATCACAACGCCGTCCGGCAAGACTGTCCTCAAATATGCGCAGAATCTTTCGGGCTATGTGTCCTTCCGTGTGACGGCACACAAGGGCCAGCGAGTCCACATCACGATGGGCGAAACGCTCGATGACAGCGGCGAACTGACGCTCCGGAACATCCAGTGCGTTACCAAAGGAAGACCCTCACCGCTGCAGGAGCTGGATTACACCTGCAGGGAGGGCGTGAACGAATACACGCCGAAATTCTATTACGGCGGCTTCCAGTATGCGCAGGTCGACACGGACGTCGAATTCCGGACAGAGGACTTTACGGCTGTTGCTGTGTACAGCGCCTTTGAGGAAACTTCAAAATTCGAGTGCTCCAATCGCCTGATCAACCAATTTTACCACAACACTCTGTGGTCCCTGAAGAGCAACTCCACCGACGTGCCGACGGACTGCCCGACGCGTGAGCGCATGGGCTGGACGGGCGACAGTCAGGTCTTCTTCAACACGGCGTCCTATCTCACGGACTATGCGGCCTTTGCCCGCAAGCATGTGCGCGACATTTTTGACCGCCAGTGGCGCAGCGGCCGCCTGCCGCAGATCGCGCCGTTTGCAAACGAGTCGCCGAGCATCAACAAAATGAACGGCTCCGTCGGCTGGGCGTGCGCAGGTGTCTATATCCCGTACTATTTCTATCAGAAATACGGCGACGACCGCCTGCTGCGTGCGTATTACGACAACATGCTGCGCTATGCGGACTTTATGATCCGCCGCGCGGGGAAATGGGGCGGGATCTTCGCCAAGCCCATGCATCTTTCTCACAAAAATCGAAAGTATGCTGTTAACTGTGGCAAGTCCTACGGCGAGTGGGCCGAGCCGAATGACGTCATGGCCTTCCACGGGATCGACTTTTTCATTCCGCACCCGGAGGAATCCACGGCCTATACATATTTTACGCTCAAGCGTGTGCTGGAGATCGCCTCGATCCTCGGCAAGCCGGAAACGCCGCAGCTGGCACGCATCCGGGAATACAGCGAGGGCGCGAAATGCGCCTATCAGGAACTCGTTACGAAGGACGGCTACTCGCTGGATACCGACCGGCAGGCCAAGCTCGTCCGGCCCTTGTATATGGGGCTGCTGACGCCGGAGCAGGAGACCTTTGCCAGAAAGCGCCTCATCGCCGCGCTGGACCACTATGGCTGGCGTCTCGGGACCGGCTTCCTCTCCACGCCGATGATCCTGGACGTTCTGGCGGGGCTGGATATCAGCTATGCCTACCGTCTGCTGGAAAACGAGGAAATGCCCGGCTGGCTCTTTATGCCAAAGTCCGGCGCAACGACGATCTGGGAGGCCTGGGAGGGCAACCAGAAGGACAAATGGATCGCCTCGCTGAACCACTATTCCAAAGGCGCGGTCTGCGAGTGGCTGATGAACACGATGTGCGGCATCCGGATCACCGGAGAAAACCATGTTACAATTGCACCGAAGCCCGGCGGGGACATCACCTTCGCACGGGCTAGTTATTGGAGCATTTGTGGAAACGTTACGACAAGCTGGGAGCGGACGGAGAACGGCTATCGGCTGACCGTGGGTATCCCTGCGAACACAACGGCGGAGATCCTCCTGCCGGACGGAACGGGCCGGACCGTCGGAGCCGGACAGCATCGGTATGAATGGAAATGAAACGATATTACCTTGCCATTGACATCGGCGCGTCCTCCGGGCGGCACATTGTGGGCTGGCGGGAGGACGGCAAAATCAAAGCAAAAGAGGTCTACCGCTTCCCCAACGGCGTACAGGAGCAGAACGGCCATCTCGTCTGGGACGTGGATGCGCTGCTTTCCCATGTGAAGGCGGGCATCGCGGCGGCGAAGGCCGAGTTCCCGGAGATCGTCAGCCTGTCTGTCGATACCTGGGCCGTGGACTATGTGCTGCTGCGCGGCGAGGAAGAAGTCCGTCCCGTCTATGCCTACCGCGACAGCCGCACGGAGGCGGCCATTCCCAAGGTTCACGAAATTCTGCCGTTTGCGGAGCTGTACGCCAAAACCGGCTGCCAGTTCCAGCCGTTCAACAGCATTTATCAGTTCTATGCGGATAAGCTCACGGGCAGGCTGGAGGGCGTGACGGATTTTCTGATGATCCCGGAGTATCTCCTCTGGAAGCTCTGCGGTGTGAAGTCCAAGGAGTACACCAACGCCACTACCACCGGCATGGTAAACGCAGAAACGGGCAAATTTGACCCGGAGATCATTTCAGCGCTCGGTCTGCCGCCCATCTTCCCCAAACTCCAAAAGCCGGGGACGGTGCTGGGCGAGTATGAGGGGATAAAGTGCGTCCTCTGCGCCACCCACGACACGGCCTCGGCGGTGGAGGGAATCCCCATGGTGGAAAACGCGCCCTATATTTCCAGCGGCACATGGTCGCTCTTGGGCGTCAAAACGCCGAAGCCCATTACAAATACCGCCAGCCGTGCCGCCAATTACTCCAACGAGGGCGGCGTGGGCTATAACCGCTATCAGAAGAACATCATGGGCATGTGGCTGGTCAACGAGCTGCAAAAGGAGCTTTGCAGCGGGCTGGGCTTTGCGGAGATCGTGAACGCCGCCAAAGAAAGCCGCTGCGATGCCCTCATCGACGCCAACGCCCCGGAATTTCTGGCTCCCAAGAGTATGAAGGCCGCCTTTGACACGGCGACCGGCGGAAAGCTCATCAGCATCGGCGACTATTTCCGCTGCGCCTATCGCAGCCTTGCAGAGAGCTATGCGAAAGCCCTTGCAGAGCTGGAGCGAAACACTGGAAAGCAATACGACAAGCTGTACATCGTGGGCGGCGGTGCGAAAAATGAGTTTCTCAACCATCTCACCGCCAAGGCCACCGGCAAGCGGGTCGTTGCCCTGCCCATTGAGGCGACGGCGCTGGGAAATCTGAAAATACAAATGGAGGCAGACCTATGAGCTATATGGAAGCAAAACAAAAATATGCCGCCCTCGGTGTGGATACCGAAGCGGCGCTTACAAAGCTGAAAACTGTGCCGCTGTCCCTGCACTGCTGGCAGGGCGATGATGTGCGCGGTTTCGACACCGACCCCACCAAGCCCCTTACCGGCGGCATCCAGACCACTGGCAGCTATCCCGGCCGCGCGAGGACCCCGCAGGAGCTGATGGCGGATATCGAGGAGGTGCTGAAGCTGTGCCCCGGCACGAAGAAGCTGAATCTCCACGCCAGCTATGCTATTTTTGCCGAGGACGAGTGGGTCGACCGCGATAAGCTGGAGCCGAAGCATTTTGCACCGTGGGTCGACTTCTGCAAAAAGCACGGCCTCGGCGCGGACTTCAACCCGACGTTCTTTTCCCATCGCAAGTGTGATCCGCTGACGCTCAGTTCCCCCAACGAGGAAACCCGCCGCTTCTGGATCGAGCACGGCAGGGCCTGCGTGCGCATCTCGCAGTATCTGGCGGAGGAGTTGGGGCAGGTCTGTACCATGAACATCTGGACGGGCGACGGCTTCAAGGACATTCCCACTGACCGCCTCGGGCCGCGCATGCGTTATAAGGAATCCATCGACGAAATTCTCTCGGAGCCATTTGACTTTACCAAGGTCAAGCCCTGCGTGGAGAGCAAGGTGTTCGGCATCGGCGTGGAGAGCTACACCGTGGGCAGTGCAGAGTTCGCCCTGAGCTACGCCGCCATGAACAGGGATAAGTGCATCCCCCTGATGGACAACGGCCACTATCACCCCACCGAGGTGGTCAGCGACAAAATCCCGGCACTGCTGACCTTCTTCCCGGAGATCGCCCTGCACATCACCCGCCCGGTGCGCTGGGACAGCGATCATGTGGTGCTGTTCGATGACGAAACGAAGGAGCTCTGCAAGGAGATCGTCCGCTGCGGCGGCTTGGACGGCCGGGTGTATCTGGCGCTGGATTACTTCGATGCCTCTGTCAACCGCATCGCCGCGTGGGTCACGGGCTTCCGCAATGTGCAGAAGGCCCTGCTGAACGCCCTGCTGACGCCGGATATGACGGCTGAACAGAACGCGGGTAATTTTACCGATCTGCTCGTTCGGCAGGAGGAACTGAAGACCATGCCCTTCGGCGAGGTCTGGGCAGAGTATTGCCGCCGCTGCGGCGTGCCGGAGGACGGCGCGTGGCTGCCGCTGGTGTGGGCGTATGAAAAGAACATTCTGGAGGCGAGAGCATGAAAAATATTCTGACAGCCCCGTGGATGGTGGAGATGATCCGCACCGTGACGAATATGTACGACCACGGCTGGGACGAGCGCAACGGCGGAAATGTGAGCCTGCTGCTGGAGGAATCGCAGGTCAACGATTATGTGGACGGCGCGGTTCTGCGGGAGATTCCCACGGGCTTTTCCTGTCCAGAGCTGGACGGCAAGTACTTCCTCGTCACCGGCACAGGCAAGTATTTCAAGAATGTGCAGTACGCCCCGGAGGTCAATCTGGGTCTGGTGCGGCTGACAAATGGCGGCGAGACGGCACAGCTTCTGTGGGGCTTTGCGGACGGTGGGAAATTCACGTCCGAATTTCCGGCACACATGATGAGCCACGCCGAGCGTTTGAAGGTGGATCCACAGAACCGTGTGGTCATGCACTGCCATCCGGCAAACCTGCTTGCCATGACCTATGTCCACATACTCGATGAAAAGCAGTTCACCCGCACGCTCTGGCAGATGTGCACGGAGTGCATTGTGGTGTTCCCGGACGGCGTGAATGTGCTGCCGTGGATGCTCTGCGGCACGAACGAGATCGGTGAGGCCACCGCTGAGAAGATGCGCACCGCCCGGCTTGTTGTCTGGGCGCAGCATGGCATCTACGGCGCAGGCAAGGACTTGGATGAGACCTTTGGCCTCATTGAAACCGCCGAAAAGGCAGCGGAAATTTACATGAAGATCGCCCACCTGCCGCTGGTCAATACCATCACCGACGAGCAGATGCACCAGTTGGAGGCCCATTTCGGCGTGAAGGCAAGAGAGGGCTATCTGGCCTGAATCCTGTTTCTGTTATAGACCAAACCGGCAGCCGGAAACGCATCCGGCTGCCGGTTTGGCCTGTGCTCAGGCACAGAGGTCGAAGAACAGGAAGTGCTCCGGGTCGATGAGGTCGATCGCAAGGATGCTTGCCTCGGGACAGATCCTGTCGAGATCCAGCCGGGCGTCGGTCTCGTCATAGGTGGCGGGCTGCGGCTCGGCGGCGAAGATCAGGCCGTCGTAGTCCTCGGGCACATAGACGATGTAGCTCTTCGTAAAGAGCCGCCCACCGTCCGCGGTGTCCTCCCACTGCGTGGAATAGAAGAATTCGATCTCGTAGTCCGTGCCGTTCCAGCTGACGGTGTGCAGGTAGTGATTCTCGCCACGCTCTGTGTCGTCATAGGCGGAGGAGGCGGTCAGCCACATGCCCGTGTAGTAGTCATAGAGCTCGCTGCTCAGGACCGTCTGAAAATCCTGCTCGAAGTAGGGGATCGACTCGGCCGGGATGTAGCACACGGCGTCAAAGGCGATCTCGCGCATGCCGTCGTGGACATTGTCGTCCTGCTTCGTCACCTGCCACAGGCAGGGCGCGGTCTGGTAGCCGTCGCCGCCCTCTGCGTAGAAGCAGACGCCGTCCTCCAGCTCATATGGGCCGCCGCCCACGTCGCAGTTGATCATCAGATCGCCGTTTTCAAAGGCGGAGCGCAGCACGATCGCGCTGACCTGCCGCAGAACGCCGCCGTTTGCGGGATCGAGCAGTTCGCCGGACGGGGAATACTCCAGCACGAGCCTGTCGTCGGAATCCTCATAGCCCAGCTCCACGCCCGCCGCGCCGGCAGTGGCAATGCCGGATTCCAGCACGGTCTCCTCGGAATTCAGAATGTCCCATGTGCCGTCCTCGTGGATGCGGATCCAGAAATTCTGACCGACGTATTCCCAGAGGCCAACATAAGCTGCGAGGTATTGCGTGGAGTCTGAGGCGTAGGGACCGTAGGAGGCGTCCGGCTGGAACTGGAAGCAGTCCTCGCCCTCCCAGTACCAGACGAGCACCGTTTCGGTGCCGTCCTCCTGCCGGAATTCCAGCCGGATGTCGCTGCTGCCGTCGCCGGTCACATCGTCAAAGGAGATGCTCCAGTAATCGGACGCGGCGTTCGGGATTTCAACGGGATAGGTGACGCTGTCAAAGCAGATCTGTTCCGCCTCGTCGTAATAAAATGTCGTCCATTCGCTGCCGATGCAGACGCAGACCGGCGTTTCCACGCCGCCCTGCACGATCGTGCCCCGGTCGTTTACCATGCCCGTGGTGCGCCAGTCCTCGCCCGGCAGCTCCTCCGTCGGGGCCTCCTCTCTGCCGCAGGCGGCGAGGGTCAAGAGGAGTGCAAGGGCCAGAAGCAGGGAAAATGCTCTTTTCATGATTCGATCTATCCTTTCCGTTTTCTGCCGGGTAAAAAATTCCACCGTACAGAGACATTGTACGGCGGAATGTTCAGAAAGTCTATTAACCAAAGGTTAACCAGACTGCTTTAACAGGGCTGCAAGCTCCTGCCGTTTCCGGCGGGTGTCGCCGTCGATGTGGAGCTTGGCATAGAGCTGGTTCAGATACTGCTTGACGCTGCCCTCGGAGAGGCCGAGCCGTCCGGCGATCTCGCGGTTCGTCAGGCGCTGCGCAAGCAGGTCGGCAAGCTCCAGCTCCCGCGGGGTAAGCCCGGCGAGGGCCGCAGGCCGGGTACGGCGCGCCTCAGACAGCCTGCCCAGTTCCGCGATCGCCTGCGTGTCCGGGCGATTTTCCAGCAGCGGCGCAAGATAGCGGTAATTCTCCGCAAACGGCAGAATCAGTCCGTCCGGCGCGGCATCAGCCAGAGCCTGCTCCAGCAGCGCCTCGGCCTCGGCGCGTTTGCCGAGCTGCGCATAGGCGGCAGCCGTCTGGATGCGCACATGGAGGGCGACAAGGGCATAGGGGAATCGCGCGCAGGCGGCCAGAAGCGCCTCGCTCCGGCCGATGAGCCGGGCATACTCTCCCTGCGCCAGCCAGACCTGATTTTCGATCATGTCATACATCGGCCGTCCGGGGGCCAGAATGTGGACGGTGTCGAGCCGGTGCAGGCGGAACAGCTCCGGAATGCGCTCCGTATCTCCGCGCAGCGCATCATAATAGGCGCAGATGGCGTAAAAGATCGGGAGCCATGCGGCGTTGTGCTGCCGCACCAGCCCGGCGTTGCGCTGCTCGCGCGTGTACGGCAGGGAAACGTCCCGGAAAAGCGACAGCCGCAGCGCCAGAAGGTCGCAGCACAGGGCCATGCTCTCCTGCAGAGGCCCGGTGCTCCGGGTGCGCTCCAGCGCAATATGGGCGTCGGCAAAGCGGCACTGCAGAAGCAGCGCCTCCGCACGCATGATCTGCTCCGCCCCGCGGCCGTGGCCGTTCGTGACGCGGTAATAATGCGGCATGCACTCGTCCATCTCGGACAGCTCTGCCTCCAGCGCGCCGGGCGTCCGGTGGAACATCATCAGCACGGAGGGCGAGCCGAACGTCCAGCCGACGCTCCGGCGGATGGTGATGGCCGGACGGGTCATTTTGCTGCTGGCGCTGCGGTGCAGGCGGCTCATGGCCGAAATATCGTTGTAGTGCAGGAAGCTCAGGATGAGGTCGCATTCGCCAAGCAGATTTCCGCGCTCGTTCGGCGGCAGCTCCGGATGCGTGTCCAGCGCGCTCTGCAGCAGCTCGCGCAGCTCCAGCATCTTCGGGATACGGCTCCAGTTGAACATGCAGCGCATCAGCACCAGAATGGCAAGCGGATGCGCCAGCAGCGCGTCTTTCGGGCATTCCTCCAGCGCGGCGAGCACCAGAGCGGGGTCCAGCGTGGAAAGCAGAATGCCGGCGTCCTGCGTCACAGCGTCCAGCAGGGAAGCATAGTCGCCGCAGCGCCGGAAGGAATCCATGGCGTGGAGCATCTGTCCGTGCGCGGCGTACCAGCGCCCATAGCGCGCCCGGCAGGCCCGCTGCCGGGGCTCCGGGAGCGTGCGGAAGACCTGCACGGCGCAGGCCTTCATCATGTGGTGGAAGCGATAGGTCACGCCGTCCGGAAGAAGGCTGGCAAAGGCGTTCTGCGCAGTCAGCGCGCCCAGCAGCTGCTCCGTTTCCGACTCTTCGGTGACAAAGCGCGCCATTTCCACCGTGAATTCATCGGCAAGACCGAGCACGGCCAGAAATTCCCGTGTGCGCTGTGGCAGCGGGTCAAGCATGGCGGCCGTGAACATGGCGTAGATATCCGAATTTCCGTCGGCCAGCGTTCCGCGCTCGGCCAGCGAGCGCAGATTGAGGTAGACGGCGGAGAACCAGCCCTCCGTGGAGGTCAGAAGCGCGGTCAGCTGCGACTCGGACAGTGCGGCGCCGCAGCGGCGGGCATAGACGGCCAGCTCCTCGCGGCCTAGCCGGAGCTGCTCCGCGCCGATCCGGTGCAGGCGGATGCCCAGACGCAGCTGCGCGTCGGCTGGCAGAAAGTGGTCGCGCCCGGCAACGATGAGGTGGACGTTTTCCGGCAGGCGGTTTGCAAGCGTGCACAGGAAATCCGCGACGCGCGCATCGGCCAGCAGGTGAAAATCGTCGAGGAAGAGATAGCACGGCTCCGGCCCGGCCAGCCCGCGGCACAGGCCGTCCGCCAGAAGCCCTGCGCCCGCGGCATCGACAGGGCAGTCGTAGTCACGCAGGAACGGGAACCCGGCGTGGGCAAAGGCCTCCTGCGCGCTTCGCCAGAGAATGGCAAGGTGGGCGGAATAGACGCTGATGCGGATACAGTGTGGCGGCGCCTCTCTGGCGAGAAACCAGTTGACGGCCGTCGTCTTGCCGTAGCCCATGGGTGCAACGACTGCCGTCAGCGCACAGCGGGAGACCGGCCGCAGGCTCTCCTGCAGCCGCCCGGAAATATAGATCGTGTTAAGATCATGCCTGATGCGCGCCATCCGCTCACCTCCGGGCTTCCTGCGCTGCAGAGCAGGGAAGCATTACGGTCGCGGTAAAGAAGCCGTGGTCCACCGTGAAATCTGACATACCATGATATTCCTCTGTGATCAGGCGAATGCTGCGGATGCCGAAGCCGTGCAGTGCGCGGTCGCGTTTGGTGGTCTTCAGCTCTGGATTTGCAGCAAGTACATCGGAATCGACCCGGTTCATGACGCAGCAGAACAGATGATTCTGTTTCATACGCAGGCATACACGAATTTCCGGCTGGCGGACATGAGCGCTGGCCTCCAGTGCGTTGTCCAGCAGGTTGACGAGCAGACTGCAAAGATGCGAACCTTCGACCGGAAGCTCCGGCGGCAGAGCTGCCTCCAGCACGATAGGGATCCCCTCCCGTTCTGCTGATTTGGCCTTTGACCAGAGAATGGCGTTTACGAGCTGATTGCCGCTGTCGAGCCGATTCGTCAGCTCGTCCGCTGCGGTTTCATATTGTGCATAATAGGCATCCAAAGCGGCGTAGTTCTTTGTCCGAAGAAGGTGACGGACGTAGATCGCCTGATTTTTCGCTTCGTGCCGAAGCTTGCGGAAATCCAGATACAGGGACGAAAGTTCGTCCGCATGCTGCAGCTGCAGGGCATATTGCTGCGCCATGCGGGCTTTTTCGGCCGAGGCAACACGCAGGCGGACCATCTGCATGGTGATGGTGAAAAACACCGCCAGCTCTACAAGGAACAGAAAATACAGTAGGACGGTGACGGCGGGGTAGACCTGTGTCTTTACAAAGAACTGATTCAACAGACGGCCTATGGCATAGAAGCACCAGAGAAACAGACAGCACCGCCCGGCAGAGGCTGGGAGCATGTTGGTGATATCGCGGGATTGGCGAACGGAGAACAGACTAATCGCAGCGAACAGCAGCAGAATGATACTCTCGGAGATCAGCTGCTCACGAATCGCAAACTCCGTGACCACAACAATGTGGTGCTCGAAGGTATAGATCACATAGGTTGCAAGGATCTGGCAGAACTGCATTGTGATCAGAACGTGCGACAGCAGAAACAGCGAAAGCTGCCACGGCTGCCGCAGGGCGATCCGCCAGAACAGCAGCATCGTCAGTCCATTCATGAGGACGTAACGCAGCGTGAATGTTGTTTCCGTAAAATATCGATTGACAAGATAATATGCCAGCCCCTGCAGCAGGCCGGAGGTCAGAAAGAGCCACCAGAAGCGCGCAGCGGTGCGGACTGCTGCGGCAGGGCGCTTCAGCAATCCCCATGCCAGAAAAAAGTTGAGGAGCGCCGCTTCAAAAATATATTTGCTGGTCATGAATGCAAGATTGGCCAAGGAATACCCTCCTAAAAATCCAGAAAACCGCTGTCCCGCCGGTGGCAGGCCATAAAGCGGCTGATCACGTCCTGATAGCGGTGCTTGCTCAGCGGGAGCCTCTGTCCGTCGGTCAGAAGCACATGATCCTTCTGAATGCGCGCGATTGCGCGGTAATTTACAAGATAGCTCTTATGAATGCGCAGAAAACCGGCCGGGGCCAGCAGCTCCTCGGCCGCGCTGATGGTATAGCGGAAGCTCACACGCTCCTGCGCCAGCACGACAGTCAGCGTCTGGTTCAGGACCTCTGCATAACGGATGTCCTCCAGCGGGAATTGGTACAGGTCCTTTCCGTCCTGAAATACGACATTTGCGCTGCGCTGCAGATGGCGCAGCACGGCGCCGACGGCGTCGTCGATCTCAGCTTCAAAGTAGGTCTTGCGCAGAAAGCGGAGCGGCCGGACCTGCAGGGCACGGAACACCAGCTCATCCTTGTTGGAGAGAAAAAGAATGGCAGGTGCGGGCTCCTGCGCAGTGAGCAGCTTAGCCAGCGAGATGCCGTCGAGTCCTGGCATATCGATGTCCAGAAAAACAACGTCAAAGACGGCACCCTCCCGGAGTACAGCTGCAAGCTGCAGCGGGTCAGCGTAATCGGCGAGCGCAGCGTTGACATTCTGGCGGGAAAATGCGTCGAGGATCCCTACGTCGAAAATCTGCCTGGCTTCCGTTTCGTCGTCACAATATGCAATGCGCAGTTTCATGCCGATCCCCTCCGTGCTTCTATTATACCATACGTCAAATTCGGCCGCAACCGCAAAAGGGCCCGCCGCGGTGTGCGGCAGGCCCAGAGAATGCGCTGCGTTACTGAATGCCGTTGGTGGCGATGAGCGTCTGGAAGCGGAGCAGGAACGTCGCCGCCTGCGCACGCGTTGCAGTGCCGGCGGGATCGATGCAGAGCTGCCCATTCAGCTCCAGACCCTTCAGCAGGCCGCTCTGCGCTGCCCATGCCGTGGCCTCCTTCGCATAATCAGAGACAGAAGCGGTGTCCGCAAAGGCGTCCAGTGCTGCGGGGTTGGAAGTGACCTCGCCAAACTGCTGCGCATAGCGGTACAGCATGGTCACAAGCTCTTCGCGCGTAATGGCACGGTCCGGGGCAAACTCCGTATCGGAGATGCCGTTGACGACCTTGTTCTCGCGTGCCCACACCACAGCCTCAGCATACCATGCGTCGGCCGCAACATCGGCAAACTGTGAGCTGCCGGTCACGGCCGGAGAACCGGCCATGCGGTGCAGGACCATCGGGAGCATGGCGCGCGTTGCTGCAGCATTCGGAGAGAACTCCGTTTCAGACGTTCCGAGGAACAGACCGTCCTGTGCGGCCGCCTGCACGGGATAGTAATACCAGTCCTGCTTCGCCACATCCTCAAAGCGGCTGTCCTCCTGTACGGTCAGGGAGCCGTCAGCGTTGCGGCTGAACTGAGAGAGGAAACGCCACATGATCTCGGCGGAGGCAGGCAGAACATTATGGGAGACGTTGTAGATATCCACAAGCTTCGTGTAGACAACGCCATCCTCTTTACTTGCAAGGAAGTGTTCATTCAGCACGGCACGCTCATCAGCCAGACGGATGCTGTTGTCCAAATCAAATTCCGCGCCCCAAAGGCCGCCAAGCTCCGTGTTGTAGGTGTATTCAAAGCCGTTGACGGTGCCAAGGGTGGACAGGACCTGCGCGGCGATCTCAGTGTCGCGTGGGAAGATCTTATAAAAATCATTCTGACCGAGCAGCATGTAGGACGGCATGGTGTATTCCGGGGTCAATGCATTGAAGTGCGAGAAGACCGGCTCGTACAGGCCGATGGCCGCGATTTTATCGGAATAGGAGCAGGCAAGATCATACGACAAGCGCGCACCCTTGGAGAAGCCGGTCGCATAGACGCGGGAAGGATCGATGGCGTAACGCTCCTCAAGCATATCCAGCAGGTCTGCGACGGCATTTGCGTCGTTTTCCGTGTTGTAAAGGCCGTTGACGGAGACAACAAGGAAGCCCTCTTTTGCCGCTAGAACAGGCCAGGTCGTATTCTGCACGATGGCCTGCGGATGCATGCCGCTGCCGTGGAGCACGAAGACGAGCGGATACTTTTCCGTCTTGCTGCTGCGGTCGACGGTTTCCGGCGTGTACATATAGTATTCCAGCTCGCCGACATCGCCGTACTTTGTTTCAAACGTCTCAACTGTTTCAGAGACGCCGATCTCGTCCCAGTAATAATACGGCGTGCGGAACGCGACCTTATTGTTCACAAACATGACGCTCGTGTGGCGGACGGACTCCCAGCCCTCGGAGACGAGCTGCGCCGTGAAGCCGTTTTCGGCATAGACATAGCCAGCGCCGAAGATATCGCACCACGAGTACCATTCTGGCATGTAGTAGGTCGCACCGTCCGTGTCCAGATACTGCTTGGCGAACGCAGCGGCAGAGCCTTCTGCAAAGATGTAGTGGCGGAAGCGGCCGGTATGGAATTTGCCCTCTTCGCTGATGCCATGGGAGTAATCCGTGCCGTAGAAGTAGTTGTCACTGGCGTTGCCTGCGAGCGTCTGCATCATGGCGTAGTCGGCCTCGGTCCACTCGGAACCGTTCGAAGGGCTGACGAACAGAACGGTGCAGCTCTCTTCATCGGCAATCGCGCGGAAGCCGAACGTGTTGAGTGCGGCGTTTGCGCTTTCCACCGTGAAGCCCTTATCCGCAAGGACATACAGAAGCGGGGTGTTATTGCCGCGGAAGTTGAAGTTGGCGGGCGTGTAGCGATAGAACGTGTATGCCAGCTCGCCGGATGTGACGGTCTGCTCCACCACGGCGGCAGGCGTGTCAGCTGCAAAGCTGACCCCGGAGAACAGGGCGCACAGCATTACACAGGCCAACACGGCAGACAAAAGCTTTGGGATTCGTTTCATGTGTGGTCATCCTTTCTGTTTTCTTTTGTGCGTTTTGCGCAAAATAATTGTGCCAAACGATGCTGAAATTGTCAATGCGCCAGATGCAACTGGCCAATATCCTGCGCAACTGGCCGCACGATGCGGCGGGAAAACATGCATTGATTTCCGAAAAGTGATGTGCTATACTATTTAATATAGATATCAAACCAGAGGAGGGTCTCCCGAATGGAGCGTATCACAAGCAGTCACAATCCGCTCGTGCAGCACATGCGGAAGCTGCAGACCTCGCGCGCCTATCGCGAGAGCTGCGGCGAATTTGTGGCGGACGGCTGGAAGCTTCTGGAGGAGGCACTCAAGTGGTATCCCGAGGTGACGGCCGTTCTGACGAGCGAGCCGGAGCGCTGCCCGGCACTCCCATCGTCGGCACGTCTGGTCGAGGTCCCTGCGTCATTGATGCAGAGCGTTTCGAGTATGCGCACGCCGCAGGGCGTTTTATTCTCCCTGCGCCTGCCGCAGGAGGGCGCGCTCCGGGTGCAGCCCGGCATGCTCCTGCTCGACCGCATCCAGGACCCCGGAAACCTCGGCACGATCCTGCGCACGGCCGACGCCTTCGACCTGCCGGTCCTGCTGACGAACGGCTGCGCCGATCCGTTTTCCGAAAAGACGGTGCGCGCCTCCATGGGCGCGGTGTTCCGCCGTCCGCCGCAGAGCGCACCGATGGAGGACGTCCTCCGTGTCTGCCATGCCGCCGGGATCCCCATTGCGGCGACGGCTTTGTCCGACAAGGCATGCGACCTGCGCGAGGTCGATCTGAAGCGCCATCTTGTCGTCATCGGCAGCGAGGGGCAGGGCATTTGCCCGGAGCTGCTCGCCGCCTCGGACCGGCAGATCATCATTCCCATGCAGCCGCGCTGCGAGTCGCTCAATGCGGCCGTCGCGGCGGCGATCGTGCTGTGGCAGATGCGGCCGTAGCGCGGGAGAACACGGAAGGAGGGCGCGCAGATGCAGAAGCACTGGGTTTGGCTGGCAACGCGAAGCGGCATCGGGGTCCGGGGCCGCGCGGAGCTGCTGCGCCGGTTCGGCACGGCAGAGCGCATTTATGCCATGGACCGGGCCGCGCTGCAGGCGGAGGAAGGCCTGCGGCGGAGCTGGCTCGAGCCGTTGCTCGACAAAACGCTGGACGGCGCGGAGCGCATTCTGGCGCAGTGCGACCGTTTTGACATCCGCCTTCTGACCTATGCGGAGCCTGCCTATCCCGAGCGGCTGCGCAACATTGCAGACCCGCCTGCGCTTTTGTATTATCAGGGCCGTCTGCCGGACTTCGACCACGAGGCCGCGATCGCCGTTGTCGGCTCACGCCGGTGCAGCGCTTATGGCCTGCTGCACGCCAAGCAGTTCTCCCGCCTGATCGCCGCAAGCGGCGGGCTTGTGATGTCCGGTGGTGCACGCGGCATCGATACCATGGCGCTGCAGAGCGCGATGGACCTGCCGGAGCCGGTCGTTTGTGTGCTGGCCTGCGGGCTCGACATCGCCTATCCGCCGGAAAACGGCCAGCTGTTTGCGCAGATCGCGTCGAGAGGCTGCCTCCTGAGCGAATACCCGCCGGGGACGAGCCCGATGCGCGGCAATTTCCCTGTGCGCAACCGTATTCTGAGCGGCCTTTCCGTTGGCGTTCTCGTGGTCGAGGCCTCGGCGCAGAGCGGTGCGCTCATCACGGCGCGGCTGGCGCTGGAGCAGGGCAGGGACGTATTTGCCATTCCCGGCAATCTCGGCGTCGCCTCGTGCGAGGGGACGAATCGCCTGCTGCGCGAGGGTGCGCTCATGCCCGAAAACGGCTGGGAGCTGCTGCAGGAATACACGCACCTGTTTCCGGGCAAGCTGGCGGACGGTCGCCGCCGCGAGGTGATGGAGCAGCGCTTTGGGTCGCATTACGCAGCGGCCGTCCCTGCGCAGCCCCTGCCGGAGAGACCGGCAAAACCGGCCCGCCCGGCAGCACCTTCACCGGAAAAGTCCCCAGCCCTCGACAAAAAAGACATTGACAATCCGCCTGCAAGGCCTTATAGTGACAGAAAGAAAGCACCGCCCGCCCTGTCCGGCGACGAAGCGGCGGTCTATGCCGCCCTGACACCGGAGCCGATCCTTGCGGATCTTCTCACGGAGCATACGGGCCTTCCGCCGCAGCGCCTGCTTGCGGCCATGACCATGCTCCAGATCAAGGGGCTGGCCAAAAAGCTTCCCGGCAACCGCTATCAGCGCGCCGGAGGATAATGGATATATGGAGGTTCCCTTCATGACAAAGGGATCGAATCTGGTGATCGTCGAGTCACCGTCTAAAGCAAAGACCATTGGAAAATATCTCGGCCCGGATTATCGCGTCGAGGCCTGCATGGGCCACCTGCGCGACCTGCCCAAGAGCAAGATGGGCGTCGATCTGGAGCACGATTTTGAACCGGACTATCAGCCACTGGCCAGCAAGGCCGCGATCATCTCCGAGCTGCGCAGCGCTTCCAAAGCCGCAAAGCACATCTATCTTGCAACTGACCCTGACCGCGAGGGAGAGGCGATCTCGTGGCATCTGAAGGAGCTGCTGGAGCTGTCGGACGACAAGACGGAGCGCGTGACGTTCAACGAGATCACGAAAAATGTCGTAACGCGCAGCATTCAGGAGCCGCGCAGCATCGATTATAATCTGGTGGACGCCCAGCAGGCCCGCCGGATCCTTGACCGCATCGTCGGCTACCAGCTCAGCCCGCTGCTGTGGAAGAAGATCCGCCGCGGCCTGTCCGCCGGGCGCGTGCAGTCTGTTGCCACGCGTCTTGTCGTGGAGCGCGAGCAGGAGATCGAGGCCTTCGTGCCGAAGGAATACTGGACGATCGACGTGCTGCTGCGCTGCCTGAACAAGCCGGGCAGCTTCACGGCGCACTATTACGGCGAGGAAAAGAAGCGCGAGCTGCACAGCGAGGCCGAGGCCGACGAGGTCCTGCGCGACATCGCCGGGCAGGAATTCACCATTGCGGGCATCAAGCGCACGGAAAAGCGCCGCTCGCCGACGCCGCCGTTCATCACCTCCACGCTGCAGCAGGAGGCCTCCCGCAAGCTCAATATGACGCCGCGCCGCACGATGGCCGTTGCGCAGCAGCTCTATGAGGGCGTCGACATCAGCGGCGAGGGCACCGTCGGCCTCATCACCTATATGCGTACCGACTCCCTGCGCCTGTCCGAGGAGGCGCTGGCCGCTGCGCGTGATTTTATCACCGATCGCTACGGCCCGGCCTACTATCCCGGCCAGCCCCGCCATTTCCGCAAGAAGGAGGGCGCGCAGGACGCGCACGAGGCCATTCGCCCCAGCAATGTCCGGCTCGACCCCGAGAGCATTCAGACAGATCTGACGCGTGAGCAGTATCGGCTGTACAAGCTGATCTGGAGCCGCTTCGTCGCCTGCCAGATGTCCGATGCACGCTATGACGCCGTGCAGATCGACGCACGCTGTGCGGGCCATGCCTTCCGCGCCAGCGACCAGATCCTGAAATTCTCCGGCTTTACCGCCGTGTATGAAGAGGGCCGCGACGACGAGGCCGAGGAGCGCTCCTCTTCGCTGCCCGATCTCGACGGCTCCGAACGCCTGACTGCCGACAAGCAGGAAAAGGCCCAGCATTTCACCCAGCCGCCCGCCCGCTACACCGAGGCGACGCTCGTCAAGGCGATGGAGGAGCGCGGCGTGGGCCGCCCGTCGACGTATGCGTCGATCGTCGCGACGATCCAGGATCGCGAGTACGTCATCAAGAAGGACAAGCGCCTCTGGCCGACACCGCTCGGCCGTGTCGTGACCGAGCTGATGATCGAGCGCTTCCGCGACATCATCGATGTCGAGTTCACGGCGAATATGGAGCACCAGCTCGACGAGGTCGAGGCCGGAAAGGTCGGCTGGAAGACCGTCCTGCGCGATTTCTATCAGGATTTCCACCGCGAGATGGAGGATGCCGAGAAAGCTCTCGACGGTGTGCGCATCAAGGTGCCGGATGAAGAGACCGATGAGGTCTGTGAGCTGTGCGGGCGCAAAATGGTCATCAAGAGCGGCCGTTTTGGCCGGTTTTTGGCTTGCCCCGGCTTCCCGGAGTGCAAAAATACCAAGCCGCTCGTCGAGCGTATGCCGGGCCGCTGCCCGCGCTGCGGCAGCGGGATGCTCAAGCGCAAGTCAAAAAAGGGCTATGTCTATTACGCCTGCGAGCGCGGCGCGGAGTGCGGCTTTATGACGTGGGACGTGCCCACGGCGCAGGATTGCCCGAGCTGCGGGCAGACGATGTTCAAAAAGTCCGGCCGCGGCCAGATGAAGCCGTTCTGCATCAACGAAAAGTGCCCGGACTTCCTGCCGGAGGACAAGCGCGGTTATAAGCGCCGCATGCCGAAGGCCACGACGGACACCGTCGAGAATGCCGAGGAGATCGCCCCGGCTGCGGAGGAGACCGAAAAAAAGCCCGCCAAAACGGCCAAAACGACGAAGACCGGGAAGACGGCCAAGGCCGCCAAGGCCGCAAAAACTGCGAAGACCACGAAAAAAGCGGCGGAGAAAAAGCCTGCCGCACGCAAAAAGACAAAAACGGAGAGCGAAGCATGACCGAAGTACGCGTGATCGGCGCGGGACTTGCGGGCAGTGAGGCCGCATGGCAGCTTGCCGAGCGCGGCTTTGCCGTCCGCCTGTCCGAGATGAAGCCGGTAAAAATGACCCCTGCGCACCACTGCGCGGATTTTGCGGAGCTTGTCTGCTCCAACTCCCTGCGCGGCGACCGGCTGGAAAATGCCGTCGGCCTGCTCAAGGAGGAGCTGCGGCGGCTCGGGAGCCTCATCCTGCAGTGCGCCGACGCCACACGCGTCGAGGCGGGCGGCTGCCTTGCCGTCGACCGCTACGGCTTTTCCGGTATGGTGACGGAGCGCATCCGCAGCCACCCGAATATCACCGTCATCTCCGAGGAGGTGACCGAGGTCCCGGCGGGGCCGGTCATCATCGCGACGGGCCCCCTGACGTCCGACGCCATGAGCGAGGCCATCGGCCGCTATTTCGGCCAGACGGATTATCTGCATTTCTTTGACGCGGCTGCGCCGCTCGTCACGCTGGAGTCCATCGATATGACGAAGGCGTGGTACGCCTCCCGCTATGACCGCGGGAGCGCGGATTACATCAACTGCGCCATGACGCGCGAGGAATATCAGGCCTTCGTCCGGGAGCTGGCCGCCGCCGAGGAAGCGGAGGTGCACGGCTTTGAGGACAAAAACGTCTTTGAGGGCTGCATGCCGGTCGAGGTCATGGCCCGCCGCGGCGAGGACACGCTGCGCTACGGCCCCCTGAAGCCCGTCGGCCTGCGGGACCCGGCAACGGGCCGCGAGCCCTATGCTGTCGTTCAGCTCCGGCGCGACAATGCGGCCGGAAACATCTACAATCTCGTCGGGTTCCAGACGCACCTGCGTTTTCCGGAGCAGAAGCGCGTGTTCTCCATGATCCCGGCGCTGCACGATGCGGAATTTGTCCGCTACGGCGTGATGCACCGCAACACGTTTCTGAATTCACCGAAGCTGCTCGACGCGTGCTACGCAGACCGGCGCGACCCCATGGTCGCCTTTGCCGGGCAGATGACGGGCGTGGAGGGCTATGTCGAATCGTGCGCCTCCGGCTATCTTGCCGCCGTCAGCATGGCGGCGCGGCTGGAGGGAAGGCCCGTCCCGGACTTCGGCACCGTGACGGCCATCGGCGCGCTGGCGCACTATGTCAGCGACAGCACCGTGGCATCGTTCCAGCCGATGAATGTGAATTTCGGCATCATCGCCCCGCTCGAGCAGCGGGTGCGTGGAAAAGCAAACAAGAATCTGGCCATTGCCAACCGGTCGCTTGCGCACCTGGAGGCCATGGAGAAATGAGGGAACAGGCATGAAAATCATTCTGGATGCAATGGGAGGCGACAACGCCCCGGATGCCGTGGTGCGCGGTGCACTGGAGGCGGCAAAGGAGTTCGGCGTGCAGATCGTTCTGGTCGGCCGCGGCGCGGATATCCTTGCCAGCATGAAGGCCCAGGGCTGGGATACGCTCCCGGACGGCGTGGAGCTTGCCAATGCCGAGGATGTGGTGGACATGCACTGCGATCCCGCCGCGGTCGTGAAGCAGCATCCGAACTCTTCGCTCGTGGTGGGCGCAAGAATGCTGGCGCAGGGCGGCGGTGATGCGTTCATCTCGGCCGGCAATACCGGCGCGCTGCTTACGGCGGCCACGCTGCTCGTCAAGCGCATCCGCGGTATCCGCCGCGCGGCGTTCTCGCCGGTCCTTCCGACGAAGGACGGCCACGCCATTCTCATCGATGCGGGCGCGAATGCCGAGTGCACGCCGGAATTCCTGCTGCAGTTCGGCTGCATGGGCTCGTTCTACGCGCAGAAGGCGCTCGGCATTGAGTCGCCGCGCGTGGGCCTTCTGAACAACGGCGCGGAAGATACGAAGGGCGACCCGCTCCACCGCGAGGCCCATCAGCTTCTGAAGCGCGCCGCGGAGCAGGGGACCATCCACTTCGTCGGCAATGTCGAGGCGCGCGATGTGCCGTTCGGTGCGGCGGATGTTATCGTGGCGGACGGCTTCTCCGGCAACGTCCTGCTCAAGACCATGGAGGGCACGGCCATGTTCATGTCCGACATGATGAAGCAGATGTTCTACCGCAATCCGCTGACGATGCTCGGCGCGCTGCTGTGTAAAAAGGGCATCAACGGTATCCGCAAGACCATGGACTACCGCGAGACGGGCGGGTCCATCGTCATCGGCATCAGCCGCCCGGTCATCAAGGCGCACGGCTCGTCCGACGACGCCGCCATCCGCGGCGCGATCCGGCAGGCCATCCGCGCGGTCGAGAGCGGCTTCTGCGAGGAAATTCGTGCCAATATCGGGCAGATGATCCTGCCCAGGGAGGAAGAACATGCTGAATAAGCTGGAAAAGGCGTTGGGCTACAAGTTCCGCGATCCGGAGCTTCTGCGCATGGCGCTGACCCACACCTCCTGTGCAAACGAGATCTATCAGGACCCACTGCGCAGCTATGAGCGGCTGGAATTCCTTGGGGATTCCATTGTCGGCTTCGTGACGGCGGAGTATCTGTACCGGACTTTCCCCAAAAAGCTCGAAGGCGATCTGACGCGCATCCGCGCGGAACTCGTCTGCGAAAAGAGCCTTGCCGCCGTGGCGGAGCGTCTCTCGCTCGGCGAGCATCTGCTGCTCGGAAACGGCGAGGATCAAAGCGGCGGCCGCCGCCGCCCGAGCATCCTCTGCGATGTTATGGAGGCCGTTGTGGCTGCCAGCTATCTGGACGGAGGCTTTGCCGTGGCCAGCGACATCGTGACGCGGCTCATCCTGCCGCAGCTCGCCGAGGCGGAAAAGACCCACGATTATAAGACGGAGCTGCAGGAGCTCGTGCAGCGCAAAAAATCGCAGCAGCTGAGCTATGAGCTCATCTCGGAGACTGGCCCGGACCACTGCAAGGAGTTCAACGTCCGCGTCCTGCTCAACGGCAGGGAGGTCGGTACCGGCTCCGGCACGAGCAAAAAGCGCGCCGAGCAGGCAGCGGCGGCGCAGGCCATTGTGCGGCTCTTCCCGGAACAGAAATAAAACGATTGGGACCACCGGCGGCAGCCGATGGTCCCAATCCTGTTTTATAGCGTGCGTTCGCGGGCCGAGCGGCGCATGGCGTTGGCCAGCTCCGTGATGCACAGCAGCGTTGCCACAAGGAACACACCGGGGATGACGATGATCCACCATGCGTCCGTGAGCAGAGCCTTTTCGGACAGGGAAAGCATGCTGCCCCACGAGACGACCTCGATCGGCAGGCCGATGCCGAGGAAGCTCAGCGTCGATTCCGCCGTGATGGCGCTGCGGATGTTCATAACGACCATGAACGAGATGGACGAGAAGAAATTCGGCGCAAGGTGCTGCCGCAGGACGTGGAAGAAGCCGCCGCCCATGCAGCGCGAGGCCAGCACATATTCGCTGCTGCGCAGCCTGCGCACCTCCGTGCGAACGACCTTGGCGATGCTGGCCCAGCTCGTCAGCCCGATGACGAGCGAGAGCGTGAGCACGTTTGCCGTGCCCAGAATGGCCTGCAGCAGCACGACGAGCAGCAGGTTCGGCACGCTCAGCAGAATTTCCGTCAGCCGCATCAGGAGACGGTCCAGCCAGTCCGGCGCGCAGCCGCTGACCGTGCCGAACAGAATGGCGATGGCTGTGGACAGCAGCGTGGACAGAACGCCGATGGTCAGCGAAATGCGCCCGCCGTACCAGATCATGGAGAAAATATCGCGGCCCATCGGGTCCGTCCCGAAGAGAAATTCCCGCGACGGCGCTTCATTGCAGTGCGCAAGGTCGAGATAGGTCGGATCGTGCGTCAGGAGCACCTCGCAGAACAGGCAGCCGAGCACGATGAGCGCCAGAACGGCGGCCGAAAAAATCGGCTTGCCGCGGTACCACGGCGCGCGGCGTACCGGTGCTGCGGGCGACTGCGGCCGGACGCCGACCAGACGAAAGCGGTCGTCTGTCATTTTGAAGTCACCTCCCGTTCCGTCGGGCGAAGGCGCGGGTCGAGCCGCGCGTTCATGGCCTGCGCCAGCAGACTGCATGCGATGACGACCGCGCCGGAGAGCAGGCACAGCACCATCAGCAGGTTGTAGTCCTTGTAGCGCGCGCTCTCATAGGACAGCGTGCCGAGACCGGGATAGGAGAACACGGCCTCCACGATATAGGTCCCGCCCATCACATGCGGCACGGAGATGGCCATGAGGCTGAGATAGGACGGAAGCACATTGCGCAGGCACTGCCGCAGCACGATGTGCGCCCGGCCCATCCCCTCGCTGCGCGCCAGCAGCACATAGTCCGCGCGCAGCTCCTCCACCAGCCGGTTGCGCACGAGGTAGGCATAGTACCACAGGTGGCTCAGCACGACGACGGACATCGGCAGGATCAGGTGCACGATCCGGTCGCCGATATCGTCCGCGTGGCCGACGCTGTAGGCCCCGGAGCTCGGCAGCCAGCGCAGCGTGACGGAAAACAGCAGGATCAGCATCAGTGACAGCCAGAATTCCGGAATGCAGCTCGTCACCGTGCCAAGCTTGCAGAGGATGCGGTCGAGCGGCCGGTCCTCCTTCCATGCGCACAGCGCGCCGAGCAGCAGAGCCAGCACGAACAGCAGCACGAAGCCGAGTCCGCCGAGTAGGAGGGTGTTGCCGATGCGGCTGCCGATCAGCTCCAGCACGTCCATCTTGTATTTATAGGAGATGCCGAAATCGCCGTGCAGCGCGCGGCTGAACCAGCGGGCGTACTGCGTGGGCAGGGGATCATTCAGGCCGAGCTTGTCCTCAGCCCATTCGCGCTCGGCGGGGGACATTTTTTCCACGCGGTCGCCATAGTAGGAGACAAGTGGGTCGCCGGGAGCGAGGCGGGAGATATAGAACGTCAGAACGGAGAGCAGCAGCACGCTCAGCACGAAAATGCCGAGGCGCGGCAGCAGCCGCAGGAAAAACCGGCGGACCTTCATACGGCGCCCCCTCCTTCCAGCAGAACGTAATGCTCCGGCGCGACCTCCGTCCATGTGCCGCCGTCCGGCAGCGGCCCCTCAAAGACGAGCGGCCTGCGGGCGCGCTCGAGGCGCGGGTCCGGGATGGGAATGGACGAGAGCAGCGCGCGCGTATAGGGGTGCTGCGGCGCGGCGAACAGCGATGCCGTCGGGGCCAGCTCCACGAGCCTTCCCTGATACAGCACGCCGACGCGGTCACAGAGGAATTCCACGACAGCCAGATCGTGGGCAATAAACAGGAAGGAGAACCCGTGCTCCTCCTGCAGATGGCGAAACAGATTGATGATCTGCGCCTGAATGGAGACGTCCAGCGAGGCGACCGGCTCATCCGCAACGAGCAGCTCCGGCTCCATGGAAAGGGCCCGCGCGATCGCAACACGCTGGCGCTGCCCGCCGGAAAGCTCACCGGGATATTTGTCCAGATAGCCTGCGTCCAGCCCGACATAGCGCATCTGGAACTCCGCCTCGGCGCGGTAGCTGCCGCGCGGTGGGTGGATATGCTGGATGCGCATGGGCTCGGCGATAATGTCGCACACGCGCATGCGCCCGTTCAGGCTCGAACCGGAGTCCTGAAAGATGATCTGCCGCTCCGCCTGCAGCATGCGGCGGTTCGCGCGGAAGACGCGGCGGTCGCAGATATCGATGCCGCGATACAGGATCTGCCCGCTCTGCGGCCGCAGCAGATTCATCACGCAGCGCGCGATAGTCGATTTGCCGGAGCCGGATTCGCCGACGAGACCGAGAACCTCGCCGCGCCGGAGCGTGAACGAGACGTGATCCACAGCGCGGAGCACGGCCCTTCGCCCGAGTGGGAAGGCGTGCGTCAGACCGCGCACCTCGAGAAGCGGCTCAGCCATGGCGCTCGCCTCCGATCGGCGGCGTGATGTGCGGGGCCCGGGGGTCGAGCAGCCACGTCGCGGCAAAATGGGTGTCGGAAATGCGGAACATCGGCGGCTCCTCCTCATAGTCGATGGCAAGGGCATATTTGTTGCGGCAGGCGAAGGAGTCGCCCTTCGGCGGGTCGATCAGCGTGGGCGGCATGCCGGGAATGGTATGCAGCCGCGGTTTCCCGTGGGACAGCGCCGGGAGCGACTGCAGCAGACCCCAGGTGTAGGGGTGGCGCGGATCGTAGAAGATATCCTCCGCCGTGCCGAGCTCCACGATCTTCCCGGCGTACATGACGGCCACACGGTCCGCCACACGCGCCACGGCGCCGAGATCGTGGGTGACGAAAACGGTCGCCGTGCCGAGCTTCTGCTGAATTTCGCGCAGAAGATCGAGAATTTGGGCCTGAATGGTCACATCCAGCGCGGTCGTCGGCTCGTCGGCAAACAGGATCGACGGGTCGCCCGCCAGCGCAATGGCCAGCACGACGCGCTGGCGCATGCCGCCGGAAAAGTGGTGCGGATACAGGCCACGCCGCTCCTCCGGCCGGTCGATGCCGACAAGGCGCATCAGCTCGAGCACGCGCTGCTCCAGAGCCGCGCCGCGCAGGCGGGGCGCATGAACACGGACAGCGGCCGCCAGCTGCGCGCCGACGGTCATGCTGGGGTTCAGCGCAGTCATCGGGTCCTGAAATACCATGGAAAACAGCGAGCCGCGAAGCTTCTGCAGCTCGCGTTCCCGCAGCTGCGTGATATCACGGCCATTTACCGCGATCGTGCCGCTCTTGCGCCGCGCGCTCGGCGGCAGCAGGTGCAGGATGCTCTTACACAGCACGCTTTTGCCGCAGCCGGATTCGCCCACGATGGCGAGGACCTCACCCGCGCGCAGCGAAAAGCTGACGTTGCGCACGGCCTGGACCTCTCCCGCCGGGGTGAAAAAGCTGACGGACAGATTTTTTACTTCCAGTAGCTCTGCCATAGGATCACCTGTTAAAACGTACATGCGGGAGGCCCGGTTCTGCGAGCCTCCCGATGCTTTTTTCCGTTGTTATTTCTCGATCGTCCATTCCTGAACATTCCAGAAAATGCCGACGCCGTGGTGGCCGAGTACGGTATCCGCCGCGATGCCCTGCAGACCGTCGACGGCGACATAGTTCGCGTCGATGTAGCAGATGAAGGCATAGGCGGGATCGGCGGCCAGAGCCTCCTGGAACTTGGCGTAATACTGGCGGCGCTGCTCCGGGTCGGAGGTCTCGCGGGCCAGCTTCAGGTAGCTGTCCACGGCGGCATTGGAGTAGCCGGAGTAGTTTGCGCCCTTGTCCGTGCCGAACACCTTATAGGTGTGGTCGTCGGCGTCGAACGGGCTGCCCCAGCCGATGAGGCAGGCCATCTGCCCGCCCCAGTCCATCTGTGCGGGAATGTCGACCGTGCAGTTGATGCCGATATCGCGCAGCTGCTGTGCGGCAGCCTGTGCAATGTCGATGCGGTCCTGCTCACCGGCCATGACGTTGATAACAAAGCCGATCTCCTTGCCGTTACGCTCGTAGAAGCCGTTTTCGCCCATCGTGCAGCCTGCGTCCTCCAGAATGGTCTTTGCCTTTTCCGGGTCATAGTCATAGTGCGAAACGTCAGGATCGTTATAAATGTTGCGCTGCAGGGGACCGTAGGCGGCCATGCCCTGCCCGAGCAGGACAGAGTCGATGATGGCCTGCCGGTCGATGCCGTAGCAGATGGCGGGGATGAGGTCGCGGTTCTCCGTCCAGTAGTCGTTCCAGAAGTTGAAGAGAATGCCGCGGTAGTCTGCCGTTGTCATGTCATAGCAGGTATAGCCCTCCTTGTCCGTAAAGTCCTTTGCGTTTTTCGGATCGAGCAGGGCCAGATCGATCTCGCCGGACTTCAGCTGCAGAGCCTGCGCATTGTCATCCGTGACGATCTTGAAGATGATGCGGTCGATCTTCGGCGCACCGAGGTAATAATCCTCGTTTTTGACCAACACGATGGACTGTCCAGCGTCCCAGCTCTCCAATTTATATGGGCCGGTGCCGACCGGATGGCGGAAGAAATCCGATTCCTGCATGTTCTCGTTCTGCAGCAGGTGCTGCGGCAGAATGGCCATGGTCATATAGTCAAGAAAGGCCACGTTCGGTGCGGACAGGCGGAACACGACGGTCTTGTCGTCGGGAACGGTGATCTCCTCCACATCCTCGAAGTTCGGTGCGTTCTCCGAGCCATTTTCGGGGTCCATGATGGCTTCGATCGTGAACTTTACGTCCTCGGCCGTGAACGGCTCACCGTCATGCCACTTCACGCCGTCGCGCAGGTGGAAGGTGTAGGTGCAGGCGTTCTCGTCGTATTCCCACGATTCGGCCAGACCGGCAACGACCTCGTTGCTGCCGTTGTGGGCGGTCAGACCGCTGAAGAGCAGCACGTTGATCTCGCCGTGCTCATCCATGGCGGGGTTGATGCGGGTGTAGTCGCCGCTGCCGTAGACGAGCGTTGTTCCTTCGTCTTCGGTCACTGCCGGGGTTTTGCTGCATGCGGCCAGCGCCAGAAGGGCACTCAGCACCAGCAGCAGTGCAAGAATTCGTTTCATTGGGGGTGGTCCTCCTGTCATTTCGGGCCCTTTCGCCCGTTCTCGTGATGCATTTTAGCATACGAAATTCAGTTCCGGAAGCTCCCCCGGGGGATATTCGATGCAAAAAGATCGAAAAAAGTTGTGCCGGCTTTGCCTCATGAAAAAGTGGCCATAGCCGCTTTGCCCTATGTTCGGAAACAAAACCGGACTGGCATCTACTGAATCTGGTCCACACCGGGGCGGTCCGCCAGCACCTGGCGCACCTGACGCCGCCGCAGAAATACCGTCAGCCAGCACACCGCCATGGTGATCAGACCGCAGACGGTCATGCAGAGGCGGTAATCCAGCACCTCTCCCAGTGCGCCGATGGCCAGAGAGAGCGCCGCTCCCGCCGCTGTGCAGAGCATGGACTCATAGGCATTGAGCCGGGCGCGCAGCCGGTCGGGGATATAGCGCTGGACTGCCGCCTGACGGATGGTGGCGCTTTGAATGCCCAGAAAGCCGCAGATCGCCCGATTCACCAGCATCAGGGGATATGGCAGCCACAGCAGGCAGGTGTCCATCAACTCATAGGTCTGATATACACCGAACAGAAAGCCAAAGCGCTTTTTCTCCGGGAGAGAGTAGCGGTAGCGGATGGCTCCGCCGATGGTGCGCCCGGCAAATTCCGCAACGGAGAAAAAGGAATACATGGCGGTAGTGAAGCCCGGCGCCGTGCGGAAAAAGGCGATGAGCAAGGGAGAATAGCCCGAGGCCATGCCGTTGGTAACGGACATGTACGCATAGAGCCCGTGCAGGCCGTGCTCCTGCCGCAGATAGGCGGCTGCTTCCCGGACATCCCGCCACCATGTTTTCAGAGACAGCAGCGGCTCCTGATCCCGGCGGCTTTCCTGCACGCGAATGCGACTTTCCAGGAAGGCCGCCAGTACCGAAAGCGCGGCCTGTATCAGCAGAAGCCGTCCCACGCCCAGCTTATCGTACAGCACCGCCGCCAGCGGCATCATCAGAACCTTCAAAATGGGATAGAGCATGGCTGAGACGGTGTAGGCCCGCTCTTCCTGCCCCTTCGGCAACAGCAGGGGATAAAAGCTGTTGTAGGCCAGCTCGTCGAAGGCCCCAAGGCACGACACGAGCAGGGAAAAGGCCAGATAAGCAATATAGGAAAAGGAACTGTGCAACAGAAACAGTCCTGCTCCGGCGTAGCACACGCCGTTGAGCAGGTCGCCCCACACCAGAAAAGGCTTACGCGGCAGACGATCCATCATGGGAGCGACGACCAGCGGCAGCAGCACCATCGGGATCAGCTGGATGGCGACCACCAGCGCCGCTGCCAGCGTGCTGCCGGTTTCATCAAAGACCAGAAACGATAGGGCAAACTGACTGATGATGCCGCCTGCTGCGCCCAGTGCCGTGGCGGCAGTAATGCGGGTAAATTCCCGCGTCCAGAGTGTTTGTTTCATAGTGTTCACCTCGCGGCTATAATTATCGCACAGCTCCTTACAAAAGGAAAGCATGTCATCATGGGAAAATTATTCCCGGAATGACATGCTTAGATTGGAAAAAACACTATATTATAGGAAACTCCTCCAGCAGGCGGCAAGCTTGGCGGTACTGGCGGTTCGCCTTGTACCATGCCAGCACCCACTGCAGGTGGAACCGGGTGAAGCCCATGGGGTATGTCTCCTGCAGCTGCCGGAAGCAATCCAGCAGCTGAGCGCCGTAGGCGCTGTCGTGAAGGTAATCCGCATGCTCCAGCCGATAGCGTACCAGCGCCAGCATCTGCCGCTCTGTCTCGCCGGCGGCCAGAGGCTCCGCCTGTTGGACGGCTGCCAATGCCTGCTCCCGGTGCCCTAACTGTTCATGGCAGATGGCGAGCTTGTGCAGGTCCAGAAAGCTGGGATGCGGGAGGCTGGAAAAGTAGGACAGGGCTTTTTCCGGCTGGCCGAGCTGCAGCTGCGTGGCAGCGGTATTGTAGCGGAGGGAGGCCAGACTGTCCGTGTCGCCAAGAGCCTCTGCCAGATGCTCCGCTACAGAAAAATGGGTCATCATTTCCTCCATGCGGCCCAGATCTGAGTAGCAGTTTCCTATAAGAATACGGCAGGAAAGCATCATATGGGGATAACCTGCGTCTGCCGCCGAGCGGTAGGCGTCTCGCAGCACCTCGATGGCGGTTGTATACTCCCCCTTTGTGTAGAGGGCTTTCCCGTGGAGCGAGGACAGCAGCGGCAGTGGTTCCAGCCGCGCGGCCTCGTCCCACCGCCCCTGCAGAGCACGCTGCAGAGCCAGCTGCCGGGTGGAGAGAAACGGTTCCCATTCCTCTGACAGGGGCTGCATGGTATCTGTGTAAAAGGCAGCCAGCAACAGGATGTCTGCCGCCAGCGGACTGCAGGCAAGTCTCTCCTGCTGGGGCAGTACCAGCTGCTCATAGCAAAGGAAAAAGCCGGGACTGCCGGAAAGCAGGGCGTTCCAGCAGGGCTTCAGATCCTCCGGCTCCGGTATCCAGACAAGGCCCAGACGACGAAGCAGAAGCTCCGTCACCTCCGGAGAGGGCTCTGCCTTGCCCTGCTCGATCTTGGATAGGTAGGAGGGAGTGCAGATGCCCAGGCACAGGCCGTCCTGACTCCAGTCCCGCCGGAGACGGGCCTGGCGAATCAGCAGCCCGGCGATCCTTGCGCCCCTCATCTGATGAGACCCCGCAGAATGCATGCAGCCGAATGGAGGGCAAAGAGTCTGCGGCCGATGTTGGCAGCAGGACCCGTCTGTCCGATTGTTCCTTTTTTCATTTTTTGCTTCCTCCAGAAAATCAAATTGCGGATCGTCTCAACCGGAACACCGCTTAGCCCCTCCCGCGTCATACTTCTGGGCTTCTGCACGCGTAGCCCCGTACTCCGGAAGGAATACGGGGCCAATACGGTCCGCTCAGAGATCGAAATAGCGGTCGAACTCCGCTGGGTGCGGGATGCGGCTGATCTCCTGCGCGTCGGCGCGGAGCGTTTTGACGAGCGTCTCGAGCAGCGGCATCGGGAACACGCCGTCGCGCGTGAGATAGTCGTGATCCGCTTCCAGCGCGTCGAGCGCTTCGTCGAGGCTGGCGGGCAGGTGGCCGAGGCGCTTGCGCTCGTCTGCCGGGAGGTCGAAGAGATTGAAGTCAAACGGCCCCCAGCCACGTCCTGCCGGATCGATCTCGTGCTCAATACCGTCGAGGCCTGCCATCAGAATGGCAGCGTAGGCAAAGTACGGGTTGCACATCGCGTCCGGGTTGCGGAGCTCGAAGCGCTTCTTGTCCGGCGATTTAACATAGGCCGGGATGCGCACGACGGCGCTGCGGTTCGCCATGGCATAGCCGATGGTGACAGGGGCCTCGAAGCCGGGGATGAGGCGCTTGTAGGAATTCGTGCTGGGGTTCGTGATGGCGCAGAGGCTGCGGGCGTGCGTCAGCAGGCCGCCGATGAAGTGCATGGCCGTGCGGCTGAGCTGGCCATAGCCGTCCGGATCGTAGAACACGGGCTGCCCGTTCTTGCGCAGGAGCATGTGTACGTGCATGCCGTTGCCGGCCTCGCCGTAGATGGGCTTCGGCATCAGTGTGGCCGTCATGCCGTTCGCGGCGGCCGTATTGCGGATGACGTATTTCGCGGCCATCGTGGCGTCTGCCAGACGGGTCATCTCGCCCAGCTCGACCTCGATCTCCAGCTGGCCGGAGCCGCCGACCTCGTGGTGGTGATACTTGACGTCCACGCCCCACTTGGCAAGCTCCAGACAGATCTGGTTGCGCAGGTCAAACGTGCGGTCGCCGGGCAGATCGGCGTGGTAGCCATCGTGCGGGCCGGTGTGAAAGCCGTTGTTCGGGAATTCCCCGGCGGACCAGACGGACTCGCTGCACTGCAGGCGGTAGCCGACGGCATCCGGGCGCAGGGTGCGCGTCATGCCGTCAAAGACATGGAATTCATACTCCGGTCCGATGATCATCTCGTCCGCGACGCCGAGAGCCTGCATGTGGGCGATGGCGCTCTTGGCGACATTGCGCGGATACTGGTCGAACGGGCGGTTTGCCGGATGGTCGATGACCATGACATCGCCGATCATCGTGAGCGTTGGTGCCTTGACGAACGGGTCGACGACCGCCGTTGTGATGTCCGGCAGGAAGACCATGTCACTGCGCTCAACCTGGGCATAGCCGTAGTTCGAGCCGTCGAAGCCGATGCCGTGCGTCATGATGTCCTCGTTGAAGCGGGCTGCGGGGATGGACAGGTGCTTCCACCTGCCGCGAAGGTCGATCATCTTGAAATCGAGAAATGCGATGCCGTTCTGGCGGATAAAATCCTGGATCTGCTGTACATTCTGAAACATGAAGGTTCCTCCTGCTCACATAGTTTCCGCGGGGATGTTCCGAACTCGGAAAGAGTGCGATTGGTAAAAATGACGGAGATTCTGGATTTGCGCTCGACTGCATTATAGTAAATTCACGAAAGAAAAGCAAGCCCATTCCGGGCTCTGCAGAAAATTTTGTATATCACGATGAATATACACGGACGAATGTCCGCGGGCGGTGTAATTTCCGGAAAAACCTTGACACCGCAGGCCCTTGATGGTAATATAATAGCAATAAAATAGGCGTTATGACCGGGAAGAGTAGCCGGCCCGTCTGCCGCAGAGAGCGTCCGCCATTGGCTGAGAGCGGGCGCGGCGGACTCCGTGTGAAGTGTGCGCCCGCGAGCGCCGGGGAGACCCCGTTGGCCGCGTCAAGGCCGGAGCAACAAATCAGAGTGGAACCGCGAGCACTGCCCGCCTCTGGAGCGATCCGGGGCTGGCAGTTTTTTGTTTGGAGGCGAAAGAATGCGGTTAAAAGAAACCATAGAGGCATACCGCCGCAACGATCCCGCAGCGCGCAGCGGCTGGGAGGTCTTCTGGTTATATAACGGCCTGCACGCCACGATGTATTACCGCGTGGCGCACTGGCTCTATGAACACCGGCTGCGATTCCTTGGCCGTTGGGTCTCGCAGTTTGCGCGGCGGCGGACGGGCATTGAGATCCACCCGGCCGCCAAGATCGGCAGACGGTTCGTCATCGACCACGGCACCGGCATCGTCATCGGCGCGACAACGGAGATCGGCGACGACTGCCTGCTCTATCAGAACGTCACGCTCGGCGGCACGGGCATGACGAGCGGCAAGCGCCACCCGACGCTCGGCAACAACGTCATGGTCGGCAGCGGCGCAAAGGTCCTTGGTCCGTTCAAGGTCGGCGACAATGCCCGCATTGCGGCGAACTCCGTCGTACTGCACGAGGTGCCGCCGGATTCCACCGTCGTCGGCGTGCCCGGCCGCGTTGTCCGGCGTAACGGCGAAAAGCTCGATCATATCCACACGCCAGACCCTGTCCGGCTGGAGCTGGACGCCCTGTATGCGCGTATCGAAAAATTAGAGGAAAAATTGAAGGAGGATCAAGATGTATCTCTATAATTCCCTGAGCCATAAGAAGGAGCTCTTTACCCCCATCGATCCGAAGCTCGTCAAAATGTATACCTGCGGCCCGACGGTCTATCACTTCGCCCACATCGGCAACCTGCGCAGCTATATTATGGAGGACGTGCTCGAGAAGAGCCTGCGCTACATGGGCTATCCCGTCAAGCGCGTTATGAACATCACGGACGTCGGCCATCTGGCCTCGGACGCCGATACCGGCGAGGACAAGATGCTCAAGGGCGCGCGCCGCGAGCACAAGACCGTCATGGAGATCGCAAAGTTCTACACCGACGCCTTCTTTGCCGACTGCGCCAAGCTGAACATCAAGCGGCCGGACGTCGTGGAGCCCGCCACGAACTGCATCCCGGAATACATTCATATGATCCAGACGCTGCTGGACAAGGGCTATGCCTATCTTGCAGGAGGCAATGTCTATTTTGACACGTCCAAGCTGGAAAAATACTATGTCTTCAACGACCATAAGGAGGAGGACCTTGCCGTCGGCGTGCGTGAGGGCGTCGAGGAGGATTCCAACAAGCGCAATCAGAATGACTTCGTTCTCTGGTTCACGAAGTCCAAGTTCGAGGATCAGGCCCTCAAGTGGGATTCCCCGTGGGGCGTCGGCTATCCCGGCTGGCACATCGAGTGCTCGTGCATCAGCATCAAGCATCTCGGCGAATATCTGGATATCCACTGCGGCGGCATCGACAATGCCTTCCCGCATCATACGAACGAGATCGCCCAGTCCGAGGCCTACCTCGGCCACAAGTGGTGCAACTACTGGTTCCATGTCCATCACCTGAACACGGAGTCCGGCAAGATGTCCAAGTCGAAGGGCGAGTTCCTCACGGTGTCCCTGCTGGAGGAGAAGGGCTACGATCCCATCGTCTACCGCCTGTTCTGCCTGCAGAGCCATTATCGCCGCAACCTCGTGTTCTCTTGGGAGAACCTCGACAACGCGGCACAGACCTACGAAAAGCTCATCGCCCGCATCGCGGCCCTGCGCCCGGAGGACGGCGCGGTCGACGCGGAGGCCTTCGAGGCGCTGAAGGAGCGCTTCCTCGGCGCGCTGAACGCCGACCTCAACACGTCGCTCGCCGTGACGGCCGTCTATGATGTGCTGAAGGCAAAGACGAACGATGCCACGAAGCTCGCAGCCCTTGCCAGCTTTGACGAGGTGCTCGGCCTGAACCTGCTCTCCGCGGCAGAGAAGGCACGCAGCGCCCGGCCGGAGGAGGAGCACGACCCGGAGATCGACGCGCTCGTCGCCGCCCGTACCGAAGCAAAGCGCGCGAAGAACTGGCCGGAGGCCGACCGCATCCGCGATGAGCTGAAGGCACGCGGCATCGAGGTCATCGATACGCCGCAGGGCGCAAAGTGGAAGCGCATCTGATCGAAGGAGATACCATATGAAGCTGATGATCCTGGACGGGAACAGCGTCATCAACCGCGCGTTTTACGGTGTGCGGCCGCTGACGACCCGGGACGGACTTTATACCAATGCGATCTACGGCTTTCTGAATATTCTGGAAAAGGAGCGCAGCGAGGAAAAACCGGACGCGCTGTGCGTGGCCTTTGACCTGCACGCGCCGACGTTCCGCCATCTGCGCTATGACGGCTACAAGGCTACGCGCCACCCCATGCCGGAGGAGCTTGCCATGCAGATGCCGGTCATGAAGCAGGTGCTCGCCGCGATGAACATCCCGGTCTATGCCTGCGAGGGCTGGGAGGCGGACGATGTGCTCGGCACGGTCGGCCGTCTGTGCGAGGAGGCCGGGTGGGACTGCGCCATCCTGACGGGAGACCGCGACAGCCTGCAGCTCGTCGACGAGCACGTCTCCGTGCGCCTGGTGCACACGCAGGGCGGGCAGACGCGGACGGAGCGCTACACGCCGGACGTCTTCCGCGCGGAATACGGGCTGGAGCCGAAGCGCCTCATCGATCTGAAGGCTCTTATGGGCGACAGCTCGGACAATATCCCGGGTGTAGCGGGCGTCGGGCCGAAGACGGCAAACGACCTGCTGCAGCGCTTCGGTACGCTCGACGGCGTCTATGCCAATCTTTCCCGGGAAAACATGAAGGGAAAGCTGTTTGATAAGCTCGAAAACGGCCGCGAGTCGGCCTACCTTTCCTATGAGCTGGCGACGATCCGCTGCGATGCGCCCATCGACTTCACGTTGGAGAACAATCTCATCCGGCCGCCGAAGCGCCGGGCGCTGTATGACCTGTTCACCACGCTGGAATTCCAGCGCCTCATCGACCGCTACGGCCTGCGCAGCGCCGCTTTGGAGCAGGACGAGTCGGAGGAACCGGCGCAGCCCGTGACAGGCACCTGCACGCTTCTGGACGTGCAGACCCCGGAGCAGGCGCAGCCGCTGTTATCAGGCGTGACGCTCAGCATTGCTGCCGCAGACGATCTCTCGATGCTCGTGGCCGCGCCGCACATGGACGGCCCGGACCAGACGGCCTATGTGCTGCGCCGCGAAACGCTCGGAACGGACTTCGTGCCGCTGCTGCAGCGCCTGTTTGCGGCGGACGTGCCGAAGACCGTGCACGACAGCAAGCCGCTGCTGCGTGCGCTGCTGGCTCTCGGCGTGGAGCCTGCGGGGATCGTGTTCGACACGGCCGTGGCGGCCTATCTGCTCGATGCGACGCGCGGGGCATACGCCCTGCTGCAGCTGGCGCAGGACTATCTGCACATCCCGCCTGCGGACGAGGCCTCGCTCCCGCAGGAAAGCGTCCTTGGCATCCGGACGGCCTGCATCGACGGCCTGATGGAGGAGCTCGGCAAGCGCCTGCGCGAGCAAGGCATGCAGCCGCTGTTCGAGAACATCGAGCTGCCGCTGTGCCCGGTGCTGGCGCAGATGGAGCACGACGGCATCCTCGTCGACGCGCAGGCCCTGCATGACTTCGGCGAGATGCTCTCCGAGCGCATCGACGCCTGCGAGAGCCTGATCTTCGGCTATGCCGGAGAGACGTTCAATCTCAATTCCACGCGCCAGCTCGGCGTGTTCCTGTTTGAAACGCTCGGCCTGCCGCCCGTCAAAAAGACGAAGAGCGGCTATTCCACGAATGCCGAGGTACTGGAAAAGCTCCGTGACCGCCATCCGGCCGTGCAGGCCATCATGGACTACCGCATGCTCACGAAGCTGAAGTCCACCTATGCCGACGGCCTGCAGAAGGTCATCGGGCCGGACGGCCGCATCCGCACGACGTTTCAGAACACGGTCACGGCGACGGGCCGCCTGTCCTCCACGGACCCGAACCTGCAGAACATCCCCGTGCGCACGGAGCTCGGCAGCGAAATTCGCCGCATGTTCGTCCCGCGCCCCGGCTGGGTGTTGGTCGACGCGGACTACAGCCAGATCGAGCTGCGCGTGCTGGCGCATATCGCGGACGATACGCGCATGCAGGAGGCGTTCCGCTCCGGTGAGGACTTCCATGCCGTGACGGCCTCGCAGGTGTTCGGCGTGCCGCTGGAATCCGTCACGCCGCTCATGCGCCGCCATGCCAAGGCCGTGAACTTCGGCATCGTCTACGGCATCTCGGAGTTCTCCCTGGCGCAGGACATCGGCGTGTCCCGTGCGGAGGCCAAGGCCTATATCGACAGCTATCTCGAAAAATACAGCGGCGTGCGCGCCTATATGCACGATATCAAGGAGACGGCGCGCGAGAAGGGCTATGTGGAGACGATCTTTGGCCGCCGCCGCGCCATTCCGGAGATCAAAAGCTCGAATTTCAACGTCCGCTCCGGTGCGGAGCGCATCGCGCTCAACACGCCCGTGCAGGGCAGCGCGGCGGACATCATCAAGCTGGCCATGGTGCGTGTGTTCCATGCGCTCGAGGGGCTGCAGGCCCGGCTGCTGCTGCAGGTGCATGATGAGCTGATCGTCGAGTGCCCGCAGGAAGAGGCGCAGCAGGTCATGCAGATCGTCACGAATGAGATGGAGCACGCCGCTGCGCTGCGGGTCCCGCTCGTGGCCGAGGCCAAGCAGGGAGAAAGCTGGTACGCTGCCAAATGATCGAAATTCAGGAAATGACCGCCGCCGATGTGGCGGACATCGCCGCGCTGGAGCGTCTGTGCTTCTCCGCGCCTTGGAGCGAAAACTCCATTGCGGAGGAGCTGGAAACCGGCTTCAGCCTCTGGCTCGTTGCGCGGCTGGGCGGCGCATTTGCGGGCTATGTCGGCGCGCAGCTCGTGCCGCCGGAGGCCGATATGATGAATCTGGCCGTCGTGCCGGAGCTGCGCCGCCGCGGTACGGCACAGGCGCTTCTGCAGGCGCTGCAGGAAAGGCTGGCTGCGCGCGGCATCGGCTCTCTGACGCTGGAGGTCCGTGCCTCCAATCTCCCGGCCCAGCGGCTCTATACCGCAGCGGGCTTTGCCTGCATCGGGCGCAGGCCCAATTACTATCTCGCGCCCCGAGAGGACGCGCTGATCCTCAGAAAGGAGCTCGATCATGCGGATCCTTGCCATTGAATCCTCCTGCGACGAGACCGCCGTCGCCATTGTGGAGGACGGAAGACGCATCCTGACGGACTGCATCGCCTCGCAGGTCGCGCTGCACCGCGAATACGGCGGCGTTGTGCCGGAGATCGCCTCGCGCAAGCATATTGAGGCCATCTACGGTCTTGCCGAGCAGGCGCTGGCGAACACCGGCCTGACGCGCGGCGAGCTGGACGCCGTCGCCGTGACCTATGCGCCCGGCCTTATCGGCGCGCTGCTCGTCGGCGTGAATTTTGCCAAGGCGGCTGCTCTGGCGCTCGATGTGCCGCTCATTCCGGTCCACCACATCAAGGGCCATATCGCGGCCAACTATCTGGCCTACCCGGACCTGGAGCCGCCGTTTCTGTGCCTTGTCGTCTCCGGCGGGCACACCATGTTCGTCGATGTCGAGGACTATACGAAGCTGCGCATTCTCGGCGGCACGCGCGACGACGCGGCAGGGGAGTGCTTCGACAAGGTCGCACGGCTGCTCGGCATGCCATACCCCGGCGGTGCGGCCCTTGACCGCGCGGCGCAGGGCGGAGACCCGTCGCGCTATCCCATGCCCCGGCCGCACCTGAGCGGCAATCCGCTAGACCTGTCGTTCTCCGGCCTGAAGACTTCGGCCGTGAATCTCATCCATAACGCCGGGCAGAAGGGCGAGCAGATCGTTATCCCGGACCTCTGTGCCGCCTTCTCGGAGGCTGTGTGCGGCATGCTCGTGCCGCGCGCCATGCTGGCGCTGGAACAGACGGGACGGAAGACGCTGGCCGTGGCGGGCGGCGTGGCCGCCAACAGCCGCATTCGCGCTGCGCTGCAGCGGGAGACGGCCGCCCGCGGCGTGCGCCTTTGCATGCCGCCGCTGTCGCTGTGCGGCGACAACGGCGCGATGATCGGCGCGCAGGCGTATTATGAGTATCTCGCTGGCAACATCGCCGACCAGACGCTCAACGCCTATGCCACGCGCTCCATGGAGGGCGAGGCCTTATAAGACCCAAAAAATCAATGCAGGATGTCGATCGGCATCCTGCATTTTAATTTCCTGTTACCTGTCTGTAAATTTTTGTCACAAACGGGGTTATGTCAACTCCGGAACATGGCACTGCTGTGCAGAGGCGTTTTTACAGGCCTGTGCACAACTGCCCGAAATCCCCGCGAAAGCCCGCTAAATCAGGGGTCCTGCTGTGCACAACCTTGTGCAGAATGTGAATAACTCCTGTGGATGGCAGTTTTGCCCTTCATTATTGTCAACTTCCGACCGGATCGGCCTGCGGGCAGAAAAGGAAATGATTCCTGCATTTTTGTCACTGCGCAGGAACGGCAAACGGCTTCCCGGCCAGCACGACCTCGCGCAGGAAGCGGAACGTCTCCTTTTCGCCGCGGTCGCGCAGCATGGTCAGCACATAGAGAAGCTCGCGGCGCGTGTCCGGGTGCATCATCGAGCCATCGCGGACCTCCTCGGCGTGGACGAGATAGTTGAGGGCATCGGCGTCCGTGTAGGCGCTGCCGTGGTAGATCTTGCAGGCAGCGATGCGGTCCATGACCATCTCCACAAAGAATTTGCGCGGCATCGGCACGGCGCGGTAGACCTTCGTCTTCGGGTCGATGTCCGTCCAGTATTCGTAGTGGTGGCGGTTGCGGCCCTTGTGGTGCATCCATGCGGCGGAGTAGCCATAGAGCTCGCGCTCATAGGAGTTCGGGCTGCGCGTCCCCTGATAGTATTTCGCGCCGGTCCAGAACTCTGTGGGGGAGTATTTGGACAGGTCGTGCGTCAGGCCGCGCCAATACAGCCCGACGCGGAAGCAGTGACTGCGCACCTTCCAGCGGTGGTGCGTGATGGTACAGAAATGTTTCCATGGATGCATTTGTGATCGTTCCCTTCAGGTTTCTTTTGTCAGTGCGTCCTCCAGCTTCTGCAGGGCGCGTTTTTCGATGCGGCTGACGTAGCTGCGGCTGATGCCGCACTGCACGGCGATCTCCCGCTGTGTCAGCGGCTTGCGGTTGCCCAGCCCGTAGCGCAGCAGAATGATGCGCTGCTCGCGCGGGGTCAGGCAGGTGTTCACGGCGGCGTGGAGCCTGCCGTAGATCTCTTTTTCGGACAGCTGCTCGAACAGATCCTCCTCCGAGCAGATCACGTCCATCAGCGACAGCGCGTTGCCATCCCGCCCGGTCTCGATGCATTCCGAGAGCGAAACGTCTGACGCGCTCTTCCGCTGCCCGCGGAAGTACATGAGGATCTCATTTGCAATCCACCCGGCGGAGCGTCACGCACAGCGTTTCGCCGTCCCAGCGGAGTTGCTCCGTCAGGGCCTCAAGGACGCGCTGCGTCCGGCGGATGGTGTCCAGGCAATCGCGGAGCACGAGAGGGATACGGTCCGGCGGCGCAGGGGAGGATTCAGGCAGGCCGCGCCGCAGCCCCCGGAGTGCGGCCGCCAGCGCGGCATGGTCCTCCGGCAGGGCGCAGAGCATGGCACGCACGGCGGCGTCTGCTGCAGTGCCAGGGACGTTCGGGCAGCTGCATTGTTCCCGTCCGCCGGTCGATTTCGCACGACAGACATAGGAAAAGCGCTCGCCGTCTGCCGCGCGGCGGTATTTGGCATACATCGGTCTGCCGCAGCGGCACTGCAGCAGACCGGCTAACAGGGCGGGCGTCTCGTGCTCCGTACGCGGCGTGCGGCAGTCCGTCCGCCGGAGCCGCTCCTGCACGGCGGCCCACTGTGAGCCGGGGATGAGGCCGGGGTGCTGCCCAACCGCGACGATCCAGGCCTCCGGCGGCAGGGCGACGGCGGTGCGGCCGCGGGACTGATCCGTGCGGTGATAGGCAAGGACGCCGTGCCGCCCGTCAAATTCTTCCTGCGCAGCGGAGAGCTCCGTGCCTGCCGCCCGGAGCCAGACAAGCATATCCGCATCCGCCCGCGCATAGACCGGGTTGTGCAGGATATCGCGCACGGCGTGGCGCGTGAACGCGTTGCCGTTTTTTGTGGTAATACCGCGCTCCTGCAGTCCCTTTACAACGGCTGTCAGAGAGCCGAGGCGTGCGAACAGGCTGTACATGGCCTTGACGGTCTCCGCCTCCTCCGGAAGAAGCCGCAGGCGGCAGGCACGCTTTGTTCGCCCGTCGATGGTGACGGCCTGCACGGCCTCCGAGGCAAAGCCGGTCGGCGTGATGCCGCCGAGCCAGCGGCCGGTCTTGGCCAGCTCACGGAGGTTGTCACGGATGCGCTCGGCAATGGTCTCGCGCTCAAGCTGCGAGAAGACGGATGCAATGTACATCATGGCCCGGCCCATGGGCGTGGACGTGTCGAACTGCTCCCGAATGGAAACGAACGCCACGTTCAGCTGCGCCAGCCGCTCGATGAGGGCGGTGAAGTCTCCGATGCTGCGGCTGATCCGGTCGAGCCGGTAGACGATGAGCATACGGAAGCGCCCGGCCTCGGCCGCGCGCATCATCCGCCGGAAGGCGGGGCGGTTCAGGTCCCCGCCGGAGAAGCCGTCATCTTCAAAAATTTCCGGCTCCGGCGCGTCCGGCTCGTGCGCGCGGAGATACTGGCGGCATAGCTCGATCTGGTTGCCCACGCTTTCACCCTTGCCGGTGAAGCGGGATTTTCGGGAGTAGATCGCAATGCCTTGTTCGTGCAATGGCAGCACCACCCTGCTATGTGATGTGCTCTCCTTCATGATAGCATAAGGAGGCAGGAAAGTAAATGCCGCCCGGCTGGAATTTATGCCCGGCAGCGGCAGACATCTTTGTACAATGCAAACAAAATCCGGAAAAATTTTGGAATAATTGTTGACAAAACCGTGTAGAAAATGGTATTGTAAGTAGGGCGCGGGAAGGACCGCGCCGGGATAACACCGGAACTGAATAAGTGTCGGATGATTGGTCCGGGAGAGACCGCGCGCTGCGCGGCGCCGAAGGGGAATGCAGAAGCTCTCAGGCAAAAGGGTCGGGCGATGACGACACTCCGAAGAGTGCGGCGGCAGCCGCACGCCGAAGGTGCAACCTGCCGGAAACGGCGGGGAATCTCTCAGGTAATGGACGGAGGCACGAAGCCAAGGGGCCGTGTGTCTCAGACTGTCAAAAAACCTGCCAAGCCAAAAGCTTCGGAGGGAAGAAAAGTGTGAAAGGAAACCGTCAGGGTGTCCTTTCGCG